>Ga0315915_1001679_pt1 | contig 27130 bp, 14 predicted proteins | sample MpolbnodulesMG_FD_207738 | JGI IMG/M metagenome (GOLD analysis project Ga0315915, IMG submission 207738) | Medicago polymorpha root nodule microbial communities from Los Angeles, California, United States - branched nodules | ecosystem: Host-associated > Plants > Roots > Nodule | place: USA...
ATGTTTCGATTGTTCCGGTGAGAGCATTCTCGCTTAGTTCCACCACTTCTAATTGGTTAGATCCTTCAAAGGTTGTTTTTTGAAGAGGCCCGGATAAAGAATTTGCCTTGATTGCGAGTTCTAGTAAGTTGGGTGGTAGTTTTGGGGTCAAACCGGTGAGTTTATTGAAGCTCAAATCGATTCTGTGAAGATTTGTGAGAGAATTCAAGGAGTTTGGGAGAGACCCAGATAGTGAATTGTGTGAAAGATCAAGAGATTCGAGGGATTTGAGTGTGGTTATGGAAGGTGGGATTGGACCAGAGAAGGTATTGGAACGGAGAGTTAAGGTTTTGAGGTTGGAAAGTGAAGAGATTGAAGAAGGAATTGAGCCAAAGAAGTTGTTATCAGAGAGGTCTAGTGTGATGAGTTGGGTGAGTTTAGAGATGAGTGGTGTGAGTGAGCCTGAGTAGCTTGCAGGGTCTAGTGTGATTTGGTTGATATGTGTGGAATCTGTGGTGCAGGTGAAGCCACATATGAAGTATGAGCGACGAGGGAGTGAGCATGGATCAATGGTGAAGTTCCATGATGCTACACATGACCATGGTGTGATGGATGAGGGTTTGATTGAGGCTTTGAAGGCTTTGAGAGCTTCAATGTCTGAGGATGAAGTGAGGGATTGTACAAGGAAATTGGTTTGGAAAGTGGAAAGACAAATGGTGATAGTTAGGCAAAGAAATAAGAGGTTTGGCATATTGAAGCCTTGATGTGTTTGATATGATTTGGTTTTGTGTGTCTGAGAGACTAAAATAGGTTGTTTTGTTATGGTTCAGTTAGCTGTTTTGCATTATTGTCGGTTAATGGTTGTTGTTTTGCTGGTATTTTAAGGAAGAAACTCCCCTAACTCAGATACTATTACTGATATTTTCAACAACTAATAAGTAAGAAAAAAAAATTAAGTACATGGTGTAAAATGAGTGGCGACAAATGCTGGTGCAAATAGAACCAAAATGTTTTTTGACACAAAATCCGACATCAACAACGTAACAAAAATATATATAATTCCAAGTTTTATATTACTTATTTCTCTCTTCTATACTGACATCACACACATTTGAATTGTATTTTATACCGTTTCCAAAGTAAAAATTGAAGAAGGGAGAAAATTGCCTTCTAATATGTGGTGGGAGACATTGAGCTTTAAAACCAGAAAAGGAATAGGGACAACATAGTTGACTAACATTGTTTGATTACAGGTGCATTGCACTCAGGACCTGTGTGTGAAACCTGTCCGCCTCACTTTTTTTATCCCAGTACCAACCAAACCAACAACTTTTCATGTAATATGATTGTAATTATCTAATACACATGCATCATGTTAGACAAAAAATAAACCTTATCAAGTAACATAAGCTGTCATATCTTCAATAATATATTTGAGAGAGTAATGGTTTTGGTTCACTTGTACCCAATAGAAAAAGGTTCGAGTTTACCTTAAGTAGCTGCCAGCAGTGAGTAGCACAATTTTCTGGAAAATGTTTTTTTTGGACAACTCTCTCTAAAAGTGATTAAATATACAGATTCTTGCTAAAACATTTCATATATAATATGATTGATTTTGATGAAAAAATTGTCTTATTAAGATTAGTTTATTTTAAATGACCAGTGGGTATGGTATGGAATTATACTATTTAATTTGTATAAGTGTTCCTAAGTATCCCATTGTACCTTGGAGATCAACTATACTAAAATAATTGTAGATACTCCACTAGACAGCGTAACTATTCTAAAAGGGAAGTTATAGCATGGACCACCATCACAGGTGTTTTATGATGGACAATCTTTATGCATTGTCAGATCAAATAGGTTAATTGATGTTAATATGGAGCATCCACACTAGATAAACTCCCCTCAATCATTTCTCCTCCTCCACTTCCCTCCACAATCTCACATTGTCTCCCTCCAATCCTAACACATCTTAGATGCCAACAACCTCAATGTTGCAACCTCTTCAACATTTTTCAAAGAAGGTTTATGGAATCTCACATAGATCTTGATCTAACATATATGAGAGTTTTGACATGCCTTTAAGTTAACAGTTGCGCACCGAAGACGTCGGCAACTATGTGGGGTAGATAGTGTGTGTAGTGGCATTCAGGGGACCACTGTCAAAGACATCACATCGTCATTCTTTTATTTTGTCAAAGTACGTGTTCTAATTGCATTTTAGAGTTATGAGTAATTTTACAATCTTCTTTTTACATGATTGTTGCTAATAGAAAGGTACAATATATGGATTCTTTGCCACTACATCATCTTAAGGTCCATTCATGTGTCAAGAGAAAATTGTAATTATTTTGAAAAGTATTTTTTCGGACACACATTGATATCAGGTGGAAAAAGAAGCTGCCTCATCTTATACTTTCTTTGATTATTAAACCTCTAATCTCGTTGGTTTATATTGAAAAAAACTCAAGTCTCATATCGGATAGATAAAACTCTTGAGAAGGATATATAAAGAGGAGACACTCCTCACCTTAGAAGTCGGTTTTGTAAGGATGAGTTAGACCCTAAATTTCAACATGATATCAGAGCTTGTCGAATTCAAGAACCGCCTAAACCTATTTACGCACCAAGCCCAAAGAGTGCTGGACGTGAGGGGGTGTATTGGGAAAAATCCATGTCTCGCATCAGATAGATGAAACTCTTGAGAAGAGTATATAAAAAGAAGACACTCCTCACCTTACATACCGGTTTTGTAAGGATGAGTTAAGCCTCAAATTTCAACAATTTACACTTTGGAGATGGGGATGCCCAAAACATTGTGTGTGGAACCATCAATCTCAAATACTTTAAAATTTGGGAAGGTAATTGTGTAGGATACATATCAAATAGAAGATAGATACTGCTACTATATGGATACATATTGTAGAAGTATTAGAATCATTTTCTAAAGGTATTTGTAGTTGTTTATAACTGATATTAAAAAAAGGCAAATGCTAACTTGTGTTTTCAAGGGCATATGTTAAAGAACTTATTATATAAATATACGTATAAAAATCATGCATTCTATTTATTAAAAGTTGACATGTTATGTTTTTCAATGTAAAATTGCTTTTTTTAGGTTATTTAACATGTGCCGTAATGGCACAAGTTAGCATGACCCTTAAAAAAACATTTATAAATAAAATGGTAATATAAAAATGATTGGAGGATAAAAAGGTAATTATTAGAAATTAAAAGCAATATAATTTTTGTGCTTCATTTATATTTTGTTGGTAACGATCAACACTAAATGAACTCAATTTTTTTTTACCCGTGAGCTTAGCTCAGTTGGTAAGGATGTTTTTTGCGTGGACACTAAATCAACATTCATGTTTTTTTTTTGCGACGGCCAAATTCCGCTACAACTGTTTGCATGGATGTTTTTTCCATGGACATTAATTTCGCATCAAAATGCACTTTGCGTGGGCTTTTTTGCGCTTTGTGTAGGAATTTGTCCCACGCAAATTTCATACATTCTTGTAGTGGGAGGAGCTAAGCTAGGCGAGGATTCGCTTGGCTAAAATGGACAATTTTTTCTCTTTGTATTTCTAAAACTATAGAAATGGAGGAAATATAGAAAATAGTAAATGGGAAAAAAAAAAAATTAACCCGTTAAAAGGATAGGTTGTATGTGACTTTTATCTTCTCTCGTAAAACACAATTCTAATATAGTTTTAGGAAATTTGGATTTAGATCATTTTGTTTGTTCTCTCTTTTCCTCGATTAATATAGCTTTAGGAACAGAAATACAAAAATGCAACATTAAATAAGTTTAAATATTTGGATCCTGGTAGTCCTTATAAACACCACTATAGAGAAATAAACAGAGAGTGATCTGATATTTTTGAATAGAGAATGATAACAAGTATCTCTTAAACACTTGTTAAGGAATCAAATATAATAAAAGTATAAGACTATATGGCTAGAGTACCTCTTGCTATGTGTATACCATGTAAACCCTTTTCTTCTCGAGCTTTGATGAGTAAACCTGAGAACATCTTTTCACAAATTATAAAACAAATAAGGCGATAAAGGAACCTCTTGACGGAGTCCACATTGGGGAGAGAAGCTTTGACAAGGGCTGCTGTTAAGGAGCACCACAAACTACACAGATGAGATGCATTTAAAAATAAGATTTTGTCATTTTTGTGAAAAGCTCAGATTTTATGAGCGCTTCGGTCATATGTTTTTACCATGTCTAGCTTAAGTCCCAAATAAACATATTTTTTCTCCTCATCCAATAAAATGATTCAAAAGCTAACATAGCATTTCCAATGATATCATGAGTATAAAAGCAATATCACATGCACCGAACATTTTCCTAATAAATTTTTGGCAGCAGTCAACAACGTGTTGTGTTTGTCATCTCCTCGGAGTTAATGAAACGCACCGTATGTATGCCTCTCAAAGTCTCAGTCAAACAAAAACTATCCAAATCTGTAAAAAGTAAAACAACAAATATCATTTCATCTTATTATCAGTGAAAAGAATAAAAGCGCGGGGGTGGGTGTAGTAAGTAAAAACAAACAAAAACACCATGATGGAGTCTCTATCTCTATTCGCGTTTCTCTGTATAATTTCCGTCGCCGCAGCCTCCACCGCTTATCCATCCGTCCCCGGCCTCGACGCCGGCGATTGTGGCCTCACCGGCGACGAAACTGTTCTCGTTCCTCCACGTCGTGAAGTCTACGATGCCGGAAGAATATTCGATATCTCCCACAAGTACACCTCTGAGTTACCGGTTTGGGAGTCGAAGGAAGGGTTAGCACACTTCTTGTGGCTTGCTGTTAGCATGAAGAATGGCTCACGTGCTAACGGCTCCGCTATGCAGCTTGGTGCTCATACAGGTACTCATGTTGATGCACCCGGTCATTTCTATGATAATTACTTCGATGCTGGATTTGATGTTGATTCCCTTGATTTGCGTCTTCTCAATGGTACATCACCCTTCTTTTCTTCATTTCAATACTCTTTGCTGCAATAAAGTTAAGTTATTTTTGCATTAGCTCAAAACAACTTATGAACAAGTGCTTATTCTGGGAGATATGCTCAAATAATTTTAATTATTATTACTAGTATTCGTTATTATTTTGTTTTTCTATTTCATTTATCATATTTCGAATGCTTTCGTTGATGCATAAATTGTTCTGTTCATAGGTCTTACCCTTTTGGTTGATGTTCCACGAGACACCAACATTACTGGTATGTGCAACTGATGCTCTTATTTAAATCATTTAATTTGTTGAATTGCTGCATACTTCAATTTCTTTATTTCTCAGCCATTCAATTGTTAAGGCTCTATTTAGCAAGACCAATTTTCAAGCTTATTACAGCAGATAGTATATAGCCTATAACTTATAAGCTCATATGACAAAAATGGACCTGTTTGATAACAATTTTTGATAACCTACTTCAAGTAAAATTTGAGCTTATAACTTATCATTTTTTTCTTCAATTTTACTTTTGTTATCTTATTTCAGATTTTTTAAATACTATTAGTTAACAAATCTTTTTAGGTCATTTCACACTTGGTCCAACCACTAATTTTACAAAACACTTCAAATTCAATCTCTAGCGTATCATCTATCTGTTATAAGTTCATCTGCTATTAGCTATCTTATCAGCTATCCGCTACTTTTTACCAAACACCTAAATCGTCCGAAAGAATAAATGTGATAGAAAATTTTATATTTCTTACAAGTTTGCAGTGCTGCTCTCAAGCATGAAATTTGGTGAATGCTCTGCTTTCCCATTTACAAACTGTTTTCTGAGCTGTTTCATTTTGAATTTCTGTTCTGAAAATGCTAACTTATCCCCATTACCAGCGGTTATATTTAATTAAAATATTTAAAAATTTATCTTTTTTCAGCTGAAGTTATGAAGTCCTTGAATATCCCTAAAGGTGTAAGCCGTGTGCTCTTCAGAACATTAAATACTGACAGGTAAGTTGTATAAGTTACATGTGCCAGGACTCCTGTAGAAGCATATTCTTTTTGTTTGTTTTCCAGAAAGAAGCTAGATTTAAGATGGTTTTTCAAGGCAGCTTCATAGTTCTTGCATATGCACGGAATGTGTTTTGTATTAAATTCATATACTTCTATCTTTTGGCAACTGTTTATCACCGAGTTTCAATTTTTGGGTTGCACCTTCTGAGTCATTGTAATTTGAACATGGACTGTTAGCCTGCACATAAGCAATAGCTTCTTCATTTTATCTTTAGGGTTTAAGACAGATAAACCATTGGACGATGGAGAAGGAGTAGGCGGGGTAGGCAGAGGTTATACTTAAAAACACAATTTGCTAAGTACCAATGATATATTATTCTCAACTGGAGCTTGGAAATGAGATTACAGCTATTGATTTCAAAACAAATTTTGTAAGATGATAACAATTTTTTTTATAGTTAATATTTAATGCATAAAAGACAAAGAAAGGATTAGAAAAGATAGGGTGAAAATGAAAGTCACATGACATAAATTTAGAAGCAAAAAAATAGGAGATTTCGCAGCTGCTCTCTAGTTTTTGCAGTTTTGTGAATGCAATTTACCAAACTTTAAGGTATGTTTGGATGGGGAAGATAGGAGGAGACGAGAGGCAGGGGAAGGTTATTAATTAAAAGAATTACTATTTAAGTGAAAATGTTTATCGGTAGTTCTTCCCCTTCATTTTACTACAACATAAACTTGAGGTGTTTGATTTGATTTTGCTATTGAAACCTCAATGATTCATGTCAGTATATATTACTATAACCTTGTAATTTCAACCTTTAGCTTAGTGATATGTATTTGTTTATTAGAAGTTACATATGACTTATAGGCAATTTTTTTGATGAAATGTTAGGCGGCTTATGTTTAAGAAGGAATTTGACACAAGCTATGTTGGATTCATGGAGGATGGTGCAAAATGGCTGGTGGAGAACACTGACATCAAACTTGTTGGTAAGATAGAAATCACTGTGTATGATTCGGGTTGCTTCCTATTTTTTTTCCTCCTGTGTCTTTATTTACTCGAATAGTTGGTATCCACCCATAGTTTGCATTCTTAATTTTATTCAGTCACATTTCTCTTTCAAATCAGTCTTCTTCACCTAATAATGTGGGGTCATTAACTTATATACACCTCATTGCGCACTTCAAATTCTGACCATTTCTTCTGTCTTGACTTTGGTGTATCTTGTATTTTTTTCCGGCTCATTTTTTTGGATGAAAAGGAAGGGGCAATGCCCTCTCTACGAAATTAAAAATTAGGTCCATGAAAGACTAAACCAAGTACACATCTTCCAAGTGGAAGTTCCAAACAAAGAAAGACATTCCATAAAAAATACAACAATTATCATCTATAGATAGAACATATTTTGCTGACCTGTTTGCTGCCCCATTTGCTCATGGGACATAGGTCCCATTTGGATTTTGTTATTTTTGAGCTTATGCAAATAAATAAGCTTTTATGTGTTATTCATAAGCTTGTCAAGGTAGTTTATGAAAAAACAGCTTATGAAGATACAATATTTGTTAGCGAGAACTTATGAATTAACATAAAGGCTTATTTATTTGCATAAGCTAAAAAAATAAGCCAATCCAAACGGGCCCATAGTTGAAGTGAACGGCATCTACATTCTTGGCTATTTAAAGAATTCTCGCTACCAAAACAGAACGGGTGAAACACAGGTAGCCTTCATTTGGCTTAGCCCACTTGGTTATTTCCTTTGTTGACCTTTGAGACTTCCTAGCAAAAAGAAGAATAATTGATTCATCTCTAGAATTCTTAGTATCCTCAACTAGATATTGGGTCTGAATCATGATTTAGAGGAGAGAGTGGGCTTTGTCTTTCAAAACTAATATATTCCTAGCACACCAAAACTTGTCCAAAATAACAGCAAAATATATGCTCCAGCTACTAGAAAAACTAGAATTCGAAGAGTCATTTAGAGTACACCTGAGCCATTCCCTAGTGTCGGTTCCAATGAGGTTTGGATCAATATCAATTTGCCTGAAAAGCCTCCAAATCTGCAAAACTTGGCTGCAGTCCCTAAAAAAGCATATAAACAGTTTCCAAAGCCAATTTCGCAGCGCAGGCAAAGATTACTCTCTGTTGAATTTGTCATGAAGATACCCCTACATATCTTCCACAGAAGCAATGTGATTATCTCTGGGCCCTTCCACAGTTGGTATAACTTGTATGTTTTATGCTTTTCATATATAATATCAAATGTCAAATATTTTTAGTGCCGCCTGTGGCAATGCACAATTATCATAGACACTTTTCTTTTGTATTTTCATTCTATTTTTTTCCACAAATTTTTAAGGTGTGATTCAAACCCATATCCACCGGCAAACCATTCCCGCATTGTGTGCAAAATATTTCTATTATTATTATATATGTTCCTTAACTATTTAGCCCCTCATTAAGATCAGCCAAGCTCTGCCACTGGTCAATACCTATTTAAAATTTACGTTTTAATCTTGTACAATGGAACAATTCAGTGGAAACCTTAGTCATATTTCTGCTTCTATCTTTTCCTAGTGGAAGCCATTTTTGCCCTAATGCAATTTCCGGTGTTGTAATTGGTAGGAGTTGATTACTTATCTGCCGCGGCTTATGCTCACTCGGTAGAGTCTCATCTTGTTTTTCTGGAAAGCAGGGTAAGAAAGTTTTGTTCTCCGTTGGTAGTTTACACATATTTTACTCAGTTATGGTCAGTTAATTGTTCATACCTTTTGAGTTGAAAAAACTAAAAATAAAATAGAATATACAAATAGGATCTTGTTGGATGAAATATACTAATTAATGTCGAAAGTATGGGATGGGACTGTTATCTTTTTTTGAACTTTTAAACTTTCAATATTGGTAATGGTGGGTTCAATGCTCAAGTGCAGATTTTGTTACTCTTTATGGCAATAAATTTCATTTGGTGTTTTCAACAGGAGTGATGGTAGTATCAATTAAATGTCCTCTACTCTATCATTTGATGTCTTGTTCAGGGAAATAACTATTTATTTGATCACTTCATACCTCGAGTCGTTAAATTGATGTACTATTCATGTCTAACCTGTGACCACAGATCTAGTGTCTTGATAATTTATGAAGTTTATGAAAACTTAGATATAACTATCAGCACTGCTAAATTTCTCTATTCATCATTCTTCCTAGAATTTTATAGCTGATAAGGTTTATTCGGCCTTAATTCGCTCATTTGGGTTCATCTGTTGATGAACCAATCAATATTAGTGTCGCATATGTATGCATTCTATTCTTGGAGGCTGTTGTCACCATTTGATAAATAATATATAGTTTATTTGGAGTGATACTTTCAGTTTTAGAAGAAAGAGAGAGGTTGCTAGAATAGTAGAATGTGTCCATTTATTTCCTTGTTTGAAAACTCATCGATGAGCAATGCACTAACAAAGTTCAAATGCATCAGGAAATCATTCTTGTGGAAGGCCTTAAGCTAGATGGTGTCCCAGCAGGATTATATTCACTCAATTGCTTGCCTCTCAGGTTGGTTGGTTCTGAGGCATCACCAATACGATGCATTCTGTTCGGATGAAGTTCACGTGAGTTGCACGGTATAATCATATTTATGCTATTAACCTCCAACTATTTGAGTCTGTCGCTGTTTCTTTGCATTATCCTGATCCTTGTCATATCAAATGTTGAAACAGCGGTAGAAGGGTGAAATGGCTGCAGGAAGCAACGTAGCCCAAAGATAGACAGCGGTATCAATAAGGAGCTTTTTGATGCAAACCAAGCTAATAGTAATATCTTGAATGACAGTCTTTAACTCTCTTTTACAGGCTTAGATTGTAATATTATTGTTGGGACCACGTTTGCTTGCCAAGTCCTTGTGCACTATTTGAACTTGTAGACCTGTGCGCAAAAAATCTTGGTAATTATATTTCATGAAGTTCCCTTGAGCTATTGAAGAAATATTTCTCTCTTGTAAGATTTTTACAAACATCTATAGTGTATGTATATAAGGGAATACAGCATTTTGGTGTAGTCTATTCTTCTTCCAACTTTGCTCTTCATTTAAATTATAGTCTTTACAATTTTATCCTTTTTAGTATTATTTAAAATTAAATCACATTGAAATATGAATGCTTTTACTAAAATTGGGACAATATTAGACATCATCAAAACTTTATACATTATATTATAATATCATTTAAATCAGATTGAAGTAGGAATACTTTCACTACTAGTACAATAAGAACTTTATACATTATAATATTATTTAATATTATACATCATCAAAACTTTATACACCAACCACGCAAACCAAAGAATAAAGAAATGTTTGCAGTAGATTGACAATAGCAAAAACATTTACAAAATTATGAATTCCATGAGTTTCCATTTTCATGAATGGAACAATAGACTGAGGAAGCAAGCTCGAAAGGCTAATAGAAGATAATCCAAGAATTATTTATTCTTCATCCCTCTGGTCCTATGTACATTTTTCGTCATCGTTTGTTATACATATCTTGAATTTGTCTCTCCGTTTTTTTTTTTTCCGCTATGGAATCTCTTTGAGGCGTTAGTAAAGCTAAATAAACTTTACAACTTCATATAAAATTGGTCCATTTTCATTTTATCTCAGCGGTTGGATCAACATTATACAAAAACATATGTATATTTTGTTTGAACAACTTATCATGATGCCAATTACAGTGTAGAGTAGGGACGCATCTTTGAAGGAAACTCTGTTGCTATTTTTCTTTTCTCAATTAAATAACAGCTACATTTAATCAGAAAAAGATCCAAGTGATCACATAAAATCATCCGCAAGAGATTAAATTACAAACCCATATGCTTATATTTTTCATAAACAGAAAAAAATTAAAGTCGTCATCTCCGCTAACAGGGCTTGCAGCAACTCTTGTCGCCGATGCTGCTGAATATTCCAAAAAGGAGCCCAATGACAACAGAATGGATGATTTTGGGGCACCTTCCACGAAAACCATTTTGCTGAATTTAATGATCATGTGTCTTATTGCTGTAACTACATCCTGCATCTGTAGAAATCCAGCATTTCTTCCTCCAAAATCAATCAACTGTAACTGCTTCATTGTTCCAGCTACTACCTTCTGATCTTCACTTCCAATCCAAGCAAACCCGACACACTCGGTATCTTCAGAGTAGACTGCAAGGCAGTGTGAGATATTACTATTAATTTGATCGATATGATTCGAGAGAAAAAGAAAAAAAAAACTCATATGAAACAATTATCACAGTGAAAATTGTATCCTCATCAAATAGATAATATTGTAAGAAAACACATTGGTTTCCTTCTTTTTTTCTAGAGGAACTTCCATTGTTCAATAGCATAATACTCTGAAAACAAAATAAACTAAAAATATGCTTATTACGGTAAGTTTCTGACAGATAAGGTAAAATCCATATCAAATTTCAAATATGTATACTTGAATATATTAGTACAATCAAGACAAGCATAATCCATTTCCTACACACAAAAAATGCATAATCCAGACTTGGAATCCATGCCCAGAATGATGTAAATGTTCAAAAGAACTCACCAGCTTCTTCACACGCTTGTGCAATCTCCAATAGCTGGTCAATGGCCGTGTTGATCGTCATGTATCTGGGTGGTTCATAGGCTCTTCTTCCTCCTAACTGAACCAAAAGATAAACATACATAAGTAAAAAACAATTCATATGAAGACATTGAGTCATTGACAAAACCAGATAATAAGAACATATCGCTCAATGCCATGATATTCCTCAGAACATAAGAATGAACAAATTGCTCAATGTCATGATACTGCTCAGAATATAAGAATGACTTCCAGACAACCACACAACCCATACTTAATGACCGATAAAGAAACTACATAATCAACAGAAAATAAATGAGGATTTAGAAAACCAACCTGCACAAAGATTCCAGCGTGGGCTCTTTCACCCTAATATCTGTAACCATAGCAAAGTGTAAATTATATTATATTTATTAAAATCTTATAAGTAATTTTATGGCTAAGTATCTTTTAGTGTAGTCAAATAGCGGATATAGTGGCTATTTTCCACGATCCTCAGTTGACAATACTGTTCAGTATACAAATATTGTGTTTTTAGTTGATCAACACAAACAGGAACAAACACTTGAATAACTGCATTCCCAAATATGAGCCTTTAAAAACCATGTTATAACTCCTAAATCACATTTTAATAATAAACTAACTGGATTTGAAAATTATCAAATATTTACAAAACCTGTTTTCAGCCTAAATCGCATTTTAATAATAAAGTAACTTTATTTCCAAATATTTACAAAAAAAGCTTTTAGCCTTGAAAAAATGGTACGAAGATATAATTCACCGCCATGCAAACAAACAAGTCACCATAAAGCTTAACAGTTTTTCTTTCATTTGCACAGGGAAACACTGCGTTACTAAGAAAACTAAAACTAAAAAAGTCCAAACTGAACCAATTAAAGACATACACGAGTAACATCAATTTCATAAGGTATTGGCAAATTACTTGTTTTTATCAATTATCACTTCAAAATGAGGATATCATACAATGCCATGCAACATAAGGAAAATAAGATCTCTTTTCTAATGATACATAATTTGATAGAAGCCGCAAATTCAAGAGAATAAAGTTGTATTTTATTTAATGAGAAGTGATAAGTTTAAGAGCTCTACAACAATGAAAACCAAAAATGAAAGAGATAAACCAGAGTCAAAGAGACAGACTGTAAATCCAGAGAATAGCGCCTATAACAGATGCATTGTGCACTATATTGACTTGAATTCCCATTTTCTTTGCTCGAACAACAAGAATAAGAAACTGAAGCAAAACAATTAAAATGTTGATATAGATATAAGAGAAGTAGCATACATACACAAAAGGGTCACCAACAACAAGGAAAGCAACATGAGAAAGATGAGCTTGGGAGAGAATATGATCGGCTTTTTCTTCAACCATTTCTCTATCGGCAAGTGTAAACTTTGTCTCATTTTTTAATAGCTTCTAAACCTTTGAGGGTGATATCTTGCTCGTTGCCCAACCCTAAACCGATTATGTATAACATTTTTCTACTGAACTGCGCTCCTTCTTGACTAATCAATCATATCAACAATATCAAATCAGTTCTAGAAAAGTACCCAATTCATACAATGCAACATCATCAAATAAATGACATTGCAAAAAATCAATGGCAACACAATATGGAGAACAAAAGCATCCATGAACAACAACAGCAACAAGCAGAGAGAGGTGATGACTGAGCGGCTGTGGCCTGTGGGAGAGTTTGCTGGTGAGGTCACTGCTCTGAGAATAATATTAGTTCATTATTTTAGATTTTTTAACAGTCATTAATTAACTTGTTTAAAAAAAACAATGATTAATCAACTGGTCATGTTTTTGTTTTTTATGCAATTAATTGGCCGCTATTGGTTAAGAAAGAATTTTATGATTTTAATTTATGAATTTCATTGGTATACTTTATCGGCGTACAACTATATTTTACATAAACATACTTTCAAACAGATGGAAACTATTATGGTTCTCATCTTCACTGTTGATTTCATCGACCACACCTCCTTCCTCAACACAACCCCTCTTTGCCGTCTTGTATACTCAATCATCCTATCCTGCGACAACACTCTGCAAATGTGATTAGTCCGTCTTCAATACGACCAACCCAACATATCAACCAATTTATTATTGCAGCAATACAAATACGAATTAAAGCACTAGAACTTAGTATGTGTTTTCATCCTATAGACATGAAATTAGCTTCCAACATACTCACATACTGTTCTCAAATTAAATCAAATAAATAATATTTCACCACTCAACTCTCCACTTGGATAATGTTCATTTCATAACCCATACACATATCATCGACTCTCTCTTTTCCTTTCCCGTCCTAGAGGAATTGCAAGCAAATAATCTCTTTGTACTTGGATGGTTTTCTCATGATTAGTAAAAGATAATTTGAAGTTGGATAATGATACATGTAAATCTCTAGATCCCTTCCATCCATTCAATATCTTATTTTTTCTCTTCCTATCTATCACATTATAAACATATCATCACACGAAAATTGCTATTCACACATTTGATGGGGCTGAAAAACACATGTTAAATACGAAATTGCCCCTCGGCAGTTAACTGTCGAGGAATTCAAAAACCGGCTGCAGTTAACTGTCGAGGTTTTCTTCGGCAGTTAATTGTCGAGGAAATGTTTCATCAGATGAAACAGCCACCTGCTCCCCCTACACACTATTTCATCATCACCTTTCTTTCCTCTTCCATCTAAACCCCCAAATCTAATCATTTTTTCACCAAATCTTGATCCAAAATCATTGAAGCATCAAGCATAAGAGGTATCAACACACTTTTGGCGTAAAAAAACAGGTATTGTGCATTTTATTCGGCTTATTTTTTGATGTTTTGTGGTTTTGGACGTCAGTTTACATAAATACACTATCATGGGAACCTCGGCAGTAAACTGCCGAATTATGGGGTCATCGATAGTTAACTACTGAAGTAATTTCGGCACTCAACTGCCGAGGATTACTCGGGAAAAATTTGGAAAAATGCAGAAAAGAGAGCCTACTGCCATTTTTCCACAATTTTTTTTCTTTGTTTTAATTCATTATGACATTGATGTTTATGCATTAGTTAGTTGTTAATTCATAGTTTTGTGTTGTTTAATTATAGTAATGGTTGAGAAAGCGGAAGATGATCCAGGAGAGACAAAACCAAATTTTGTCAAAAAATCTGGAGATGTCAAACCGCTTAAGGTTGAAGAAAAACCAAACATTGATGGAGCTTCCGCCCATGTTGAAGCTTCTAAATATGTTGACTCTGGTGTCCTCCCACTTCATGCCCATGAAGTTGACACGGCTAGGTTTTCTTTCAGACGACATTAAATGGAAAGATAGAGAAGACTTGCTTAAGTGGGCACGTCGTCGAGCAAATAAGGCGGGATTTACAATTGTTACGCAAAGATCAAGCTTGATCAATCCAATATTGCGACTAGTGTGAAAGGAGTGGAGCTCACAAAGTGCCGAAAAAAAACCGAAGCATGCGTCAACGGGCTCAAGAAAACATGGGTGCTTGTTCATGGTTAGTGGCTATCTTAGTAGGCAAACAAAGGAATGGGGATTGAACATTCTTAATGGAGTTCACAACCATGCGATGAAGTCGGCTTTAGAAGGACACATTCTTGCCGGTAGATTAAAGGAGGATGACAAAAAGATTGTACGTGACTTGACCAAGAGCAAGATGCTTCCAAGAAATATTTTGATAAATTTGAGTAACAAAAGACCACATTGCATGACAAATATCAAGCAAGTGTACAATGAACGTCAACAAATATGAAAGACAAATAGAGGTGACAAGACGGCGTTGCAATATCTAATCTCGAAGTTGGAGGAGCACAACTATACTTATTTCTCAAGAACACAAAGTGAAAGTACTACAATTGAAGATATCTTTTGGGCTCATCCAATATCCGTTAAGTTGTTTAACAATTTTTCAATGGTTTTGGTTATAGACTCCACCTACAAAACCAACATTTATAAGATGCCAATGTTTGAGGTAGTTGGGGTCACGTTGACCGATTTGACATATTCGGTTGGGTTTGGCTTTGTGACACATGAGAAAGAGGAAAACTTTGTTTGGGTTTTAAAAATGTTGCGTAAACTTCTTACGTCAAAGACGAATATGCCTAAGGTGATTGTGACTGACAAAGATATGTCTTTGATGAAAGCGGTTGGAAATGTTTTCCCCGAAAGTTATGCAATGAATTGTTACTTTCATGTGCAAGCAAATGTTAAACAAATGTGCATCTTATATTGTAAATATCCTTTTGGAAAAAGGGATGGGAAAGAGGTGAAACATGGCGATGTTGTCAAGAAAATAATGAGGGCATGGAAGGCTATGGTTGAATCGTCCACTCAAGAGTTATATGCAAATGCATTAGTTGAGTTCCAAGATGTTTGTAGTGATTTCCCACTTTTCCTAAAGTATGCCATGACCACCTTGAATGAAGTGAATGAGAAAATAGTGAGGGCATGGACAGACCATGTGTTGCATCTTGGTTGCAGAACCACCAACAGGGTAGAATCAGCTCATGCTTTAGTAAAGAAATATTTAGACAATAGAGTGGGTGATTTGGGTACTTGTTGGGAGAAAATACATGACATGTTGGTGCTTCAGTTCACTGCGATACAAACAACATTTGGTCAAAGTGTTACCGTATTGGAACATAGATTCAAAGATGACACTTGGTACTCTGGTTTAGGTGGTCATGTGTCTAGATGTGCTTTGGAAAACATTGCTTTGGAAGAGTCACGTTGTAGGGGAACATTGTGCATGGACAAAGAAATTTGTGGTTGTGTTCAAAGGACTTCTTACGGGCTTCCATGTGCATGCGAAATTGCTACTAAAATCCTTGAAGACAAGCCAATTTTATTGGATGAGATACACCATCATTAACATATGTTACATCTGGGCGAAGAAAGTAATGATCATGGTTTTTCTATTGATGAAGAGTGAAACGGTATTCAAGAACGTCTCAAGAAAGTCCCTTACGAAATGAAGTTTGAAATCAGAGAGGTTTTGCGGCAGTTGGCATTTCCTGAAACCACCATTATGTCTCCACCACCACGAAAGTACCAACCAAGAGAGCCAAGAAAAAAGTGGACATTGCAAGGTCTAAATGAAAAATTACATCGACCAGTCGAATCCCTTCTTCGTGGGAGGTTGTTGATTCCCAAAATCCAGAAAATCAACCGTCACAATCACCAACAATTTCATCATTTAAAAGAAAAAGAGGTACTCGTCTTGGTAAAACATCACTTTCCCTATTTCCACCACCTTCTAGGTATCCAAAGCCTAAGGTTATTCCGGTTATGAGGCCTATTGATTATATGTCACGCTTCATGCTTCCATTTATTGAAAAAGTGATTGATGTTATATGCGATGGACATCGTGGATTTCGGGCTATAGTCGAGTTCATGGGATTAACTGAACAAAGTCATATCATGATTCGTAGACATCTTATTCAAAAGTTGAAAGATCATAGAGATGATTATGTTGAAGTATACGCGGGTGAGGATCGTCATAACTACATTTTAAATGGCTTAAATCCTCCCGCAAATATGAAAGGTTGTGCACATCTTGTTGATAAGTGGCTGACTTTTCCGAACATGGGACACATTGTTGCTAATTATTACAAAAGGTGTGTGGTCGTGTTGACAAATCTTGAAATTGAAAAATCGGAATCTTTTTTCCCACTAAGAGGGCCACCACCGCCGGGTAAGCAAAAAACTCTCATGACGTGCCTTGGGGTAATTCTGAATCATTTCGTGGTTATTTTTTTGAAGGATAGTTGTCCACTACCTCCATCATCTATGGAGTGTCACAATCACGAGAATGAAGATGCGGTGCCTTGGGAAGACGAGTATTTGGATCAACATGATTTGTTCTGAAAGCTCATGATTATTGAAAGTGAAAACAAACCACCGCAACCACAAAAGGAGTCAAACAAAGCGGCGTCTATTTTGTTGGACGCTCCCAAAAAACCAAGCAACAATTTGAAGTTATTGCGGAAGATGAGGAAGATTCTATTTCACTTGATCTTCCCCAATCACTTGGTCTTTAATGAGTGATTTTTTGTCGGTGTTAGTCCTTTATTTTGCTAGAAATTACACTGACGTATATTTTGGGGTCGAAATTGTAACGCCAATTTTTTATGGCATAACATTATGTAATTTATATAAATATATGATAATATGACTTTTATGTGGTGAAACTAGTGCATACTTATTTCTTCCTTGTTAATGTTTACACATTTATGTTTACGCATTTTATATACACTTTAGGCTTAATTACACTTTTGACCCCCTAAGTTTTTCAAAGTTGTGATTTTGGCCCCTAAAAAAACAACTCTTTCCAAGCCCCCTAAGTTTACTTTTTGTTGCAATTTTAACCCCCCACGCCAATTTTGACCAAGTCAATGGACATGTGGGCGCCACATGTGTAAATTTTTTATTTTTATTTATTTAATTATTTTTTTGTTTTTGTTTTTTAATTACAATTTTTTTTATTAGAAATAAAAAAAATTAATTACAAATTATTTTTTTGTTTTTTTATTACAAAAATTAAAAAAATAAATTATTTTTTTAATTACAAAATAAAAAAATATAAAAAATTAAAAATTTACACACGTGGCGCCCACGTCAGTGTTGACTAGGTCAAAATTGGCGTGAGAGGCCAAAATTGCAACAGAAAGTAAACTTAGGGTGTTCGGAAAGAGTTGTTTTTTTTAGGGGGCCAAAATCACAACTTTAGGAAACTTAGGAGGTCAAAAATGTAATTAAGCCTACATTTTATTGATTATTACGATTCGTTTAATTACATCCTAATGTATGATTATATTTCATAAAGCTTTTGTGAAGTGAAACATGTTTGAGAGGTTGCAAAAATTGAAGGCCGTGTTAGGTACTTCGCTTTTAAAAAGACAATTAAGGTTATCATAACGCCGACTGACTCCCTTGATGATTTGAAGGCACAACTTAACACTTATTTTGAGCATCTTGGTGAAAATCAATATACATGTAACTTGTTTGGTCAAATGCCATGCATAGACCTAGGAGAAGATAAAGATGAATACACATGAAAAACGGCAAGCTATATGCCTTGGCTTATTGAAGACGATAGCGACGTCAGATTTATGTTTCGGAATATGGTGGAAAATAATATATTATATATGTATGTTCGTTCCATATGCAATTGTGTTGAATGTAAGTCGGGATTTAATTTAATGATATGTAATGAGTTGTAATGTGTTGTTTAATTATGGACACTATGTAACGTTTTGATGAATTTCAAACTTTCGTGTACTTTGAACCAAATGTTGGTTTGATTTAATTATGGACAATTGTAAAAGATAATGTACTTTTCTTGTTTATGACTGAGTACAAATGTTGTATGAGTTATATTGGCTTTGGTTTAATTGCAGGTAAAAACTGGCTGAAATTGGCTTGGTTGAATTATGCAGAACCCACAGTCTACATAATTGATTTCCTCGGCAGTTAACTGCCGCTGGAACCGGCTGCAGTAAACTGCCGAGGTTTTATTCGGCAGTTAACTACCGAAGAAAAATGAAATCGGTGGGACCTAATTGTCGAAGAACATTTTAGTCTTTTATATGTATATTTCAGCTTTAGCTTTATGATATGTGTGAACAACAATTTTCTCATCACACCACTCTATCTCTTTCATCAATCTTTTTTTTTTTCTTTTTTCTTTTAGGAAGTAAGATACTATAGCTTTTATAAAATTAATCTTATTTCTTATTCTTTTTGTCTTAATTGAGAAATGCTTATCTAAAAAAAAAAAGTATAAAGTAGGAAATTCACACCATTCGTATTTTATAATAATCACTACTAAATTTGTGGACACACACAGTACCAGTACTCATATAAGCAAGAAATTACTAAAAATAAGCAAGCAAGAAAAAAATCGAAATATGAAGTATCAAGCGGTAGTAGCGTTAGTCTTGGTAGTTACAATCTCCGTGACGGCGGTGAACGGCGACAATAACCTTATCCCTCCTCGCCGGGAAGTATACGACAATGGAAGAATCTTCGATATCACTCACAGGTATCAACCAGACATGCCAGCTTTTGAGACTAAAGATGGTATCGGTCAATTCTTGTGGCTTCCAAAAAGCATGAAGAATGGTTCCATTGCTAATAACTCTGAAATGAAGCTTCCAACTCATACTGGTACTCATGTTGATGCCCCTGGACATGTCTTCGATCATTACTTCGATGCTGGATTTGATGTTGATTCTCTCGACTTGCACGTCCTCAATGGTTTCATCTTCTTTTCTTCTATTCTTTTTAATTGTGTTTTATTTGATTAGTTATCGTTATTAAGCTTTTTTGTTTGTTTATGTGATTAATTTTGCAGGCCCTGCTCTATTAGTTGATGTTCCAAGAGATTCTAATATAACTGGTATGCATATCATAGCTTCTGATAATTTTTTGGTTTAATTTCATATGTAGGACATGTTTTGATTGGTTTTGGTAGATATAAACACTTGTGATGTGAGACTGTTTGGAAGAGCTTACGAACATAACTTATTTCTATTAGCTCTTTAGAATAGCTTATGAAAACAGTTTATAGCTTATATGAAAATAGTTTGACTTTATTTTATCTTTGCTAATAGAAATAACTTATACATAAACAATTACTCACTTGGACTTAAATATAAGCAAAAATACATACTTTCACACTTATTAAGGATGACAGTTAAACACATTTAACTTTCTTGATAATTTTAAGTAAAAATAGAAAACACATTTAGTAGTCTACCCCTAATTATAATGATCATCTTCTCACAACATTAATAATTAATGTGAGGGTGTTTTTGGAATTGTTGAAAATTCAGCCTTAATTGCGGTGCGCCCCTAGTCTCCAAATTGCAGCCTCTGGTTTGCCTTCATTGCAGGCTCTAACACCTTCATTGTATTAGCTTTGAGGGGGGTGGATTTAGTCCCACATCGGTTATATAGGACTCTTGATAAGAGTTTACAAAGAGGAGGCACTCCTCACCTTACAAGCCGGTTTTGTAAGGATGAGTTAGGCCCCAGATTTCCATCTGTTTAGTAACACTAAACATGCATAGAATAGATAACTTTTGCTTATATCTGAGTCCAATGCATTTATGTACATTTTTGCTTATAATTTAGTCCTGAGTAGTATATGATAGACACTTATGCCAGAAGTGCTTAAATATTTTATATTGTACGAGGAAACTTTCAAAGAATTTGCCTATTTTAATCAAACTTTCTCGTAGTCCCAAATTTCAGTGTCTTTTATACTTATAATAAAATCAATTGTTATTTTGATTTGGAAAAACTAGAAGGCTGGATTTACTACTTCTATTTGTTCTTAACTGTTGAGAAAATGAAAATATGTATTTTTCTTTTCCAGCTGAAGTAATGAAGTCATTAAATATTCCCAGAGGTGTAAAGCGTGTACTCTTCCGAACATTGAATACCGACAGGTAATGTGTACAATATCACAAGTTAACTGAATTGGCACTGTTATAGGGAGAATCACAACATTTTGTTAGCACTAGACCAATTCAAACTACACTGCTGATAGTTAGAGATTTCATAAAATTTTAAGTAAACATCCATGAAGTGTAAGTAGTGACATCCAGGAAGTTACCAAAGACCAATTATGTGTTTGTCTCAACTACTTTTGACTCTTCTGTTCATTTCAATTCCTGTATGTGTTATCTGAATGTAGATAATTGTATTCATATTCTTTGTACTGGTGTCAATGGCCATATTGTTCACGAAAAGTAGCAATGTAGCATATTAAAGTTGGGGTGGATGTAAAGCAAAAGAAACATTTAATTATGATTTATGGGTTTTATTGACCACTGTTCAAATAGACCTTGGTAGTCCACTTATATGCTCGATAAGATCTTGATTTTTTTTTTCATAATCTTTTAACTTCATATCTCATTTGAAGCCTAATTAGAAACTGAAGCTTGTTGAACTATTAGGCGGCTTATGTTTCAGAAGGAATTTGACTCAAGCTATGTGGGATTCACTGTCGATGGAGCAAAGTGGCTAGTGGAGAACACTGATATCAAACTTGTTGGTAGGCATAAATTGTTTTTCTATTTTTCAGCTACTTTTACCCGTGACAGTTATTCAGACATTTGTGACCGTGTCTAGTTTTGCATTTGTAAATTGCTTCACTTAATACGTTGTTTTTCTGGACACCGACTCCGTAGGTGCTTCATACATGTAGTGCAATATTTATTAGATGAAGATAATATTTGGCTCTGTAATCAATAGCAGTCGTAGCAGCCGCTATAGCGGCACCTAAGCTCTACGCAAAATCCCGATTAGTTGCACTTATGAATAGCGGCTGCAGCGGACTAATAACGACTGTAGTTGCCGCTATAGGGAATCTCTTGTAAAAACCCGAATATGCTGTTGTTTTTTAGATGTTCTCTCTGATTTTTGTTGGACTCTTCGGTTATTTCACTGTAAAACTCATTTGCTTTATACTGAGTTTAAAACTTCGATTCCTAGTTATAAATATCTTCAATTTTGTGTATTGATCTATTTTTTAGCCTCTTCATGTGTACTGTGGTATAAATTTCTGTACCGTTTCCCTAAACTTTGACTTAGCGGCTGTACTACTACCTGCTACGCTATAGTGCTTTAGCGGTCGGCCGCCACACAGCCCTATCCACTACTGACTACAAAGATATTAGAGTTTATGTGCTCTTCAATTGAATGAGTTGAATAGGCATGATTTTATTTTCTTGTGAACATAGGCAGCATTTTTTGACTTTTGTGAATAACTACTGATCTCATCTTTATGATACTCTCTCTATTCCATTATTTATTTGCAACTTGGAACATAGAGTTGCTAGTAGTTCGTACAATAAAACTGTAGAAGAGTTATTCTAAATCTTATTAGGTGACTGGATCTATCACCATTTCATTTTTTATTGGTATTCAAGATTATAATGGCAAGTGATGTAGTTTCATAAGATCACTCTGCACCTTGATCTTCTCCTTTTATGACCAGACTACTACTGTGATGTACTACTTTTCTCATCTTCAATGTATGTTTAGTTGAGAGATAACACACCCCAATTTTTTTCTCTTTCAATTCTTTACATTTTTTTGGCTCAATTTTGTTGGCTGACATATTTATGTGATGTCATGTAGGTATTGATTACCTATCTGTTGCTTCTTATGATTACTTGATTCCATCTCACCTTGTGTTTTTAAAAGACAGGGTAAGAAAGATTCTCTTATTGCTGAGAACTGACGTTTTTTGTTTTACTTTTAGTTAGCTGATTATTCCCTACCCTTTTTGACTTAAGACAAATTGCATCTCAATTCTCAAGGTCTTCAGGGTCAACATATGTTACTCTCCAGTAAACCTGGGATTTTTCTTTGTTAATCTTGCCAAGTAATTTTCACTTTTCAGTGTTGGTATCATTTGTTTTGGTGGGTTTAAAGTTCCATACACAACTGGGAGCTTTGGTTTTCATCAGTTGTGATTTTTGTAACCATGAACATCATAGGGATAGCTGCCTGAAAGTGATTCTCAACATAAAAATTGATTTTGATGTATTTAGGTGATGTTGATTGAAATTAATTTTGCCTCAAGAGTTGATTCTAACTCAGTTAGGATTTGTAGCTTTTGACTCCAAATGTGATTTTTACACTCAAATTTATTGAACTCACGTTTATGTGAATATATCTGAACATAAACCACTTAACATTCAACTCACTTTTATATACAGTCTATTTTAGAAAATAAATACGAATAAAATCAAATTTTGTTACCGCACAACCAAACACACACTTTGTAGATACTAGCTCTCTCTTTGTCATGCTCAACACACACTTGTACTATCATAACCAATTGTCAAAATGGTAAGTGTATACTTCTGACAGCATACTAGTTGAACTGTTTTGATAGTTGTTGAAACTGAGATACCAGTTCATTGATGTTTTGTTTGCTGCACATCAAATCTCAGTGCTTGGTTGATTTGGTGTTGTTATTCTGATAAAATATTAAACTTGATAGTTTGAAAGATATTTTCGAATTTGTTGGTAAACATGTGCAATTTTAAACAAGCATGCTAGTGATGTCTTTTGTTCCTTTGGATAATTGAAGGTCGAATGTCAAAATTTGCTTAATTTGTTGCTTGAATAAGTACCAGAATCAACATGACATGAACTAACTACTCCAAATACTTCAGGAAAGCATTCTCGTTGAAAGCCTGAAACTTGATGATGTCCCAGCAGGATTATATTCAGTCCATTGCTTACCTCTTAGGTTGGCTGGTGCTGAGGGATCACCAATAAGATGCATTCTAATCAAGTATTAGGTTATGTGCGATTTTGAGGTACACAAACTTGTGTTTCCTGTTGCATTTTTTTAATTTTTAAATTTCTGGTCTTTAAAGGGTATGTGTTATCTGTTCCACAGTTCGTGCTTTAAGTTCTGCCGAAAGAAGTTGATTCTTTTCACTGAATCAATCACTTACCGAATTTGAAATTGCTGCAGGAAGCAGTGCTGTCTCAGAATCCATGGGAGGAGTGGATCATCATTTATGTATGTATGTTTAGAGCAAGAGGTAGAGAGATGCAGCAATCTATTAGCACAACTTTGAATATAGTTTTATTTTGACTGTTAAACCAAATAAATTGCCGCAATGGTGTCTTTATGGAGCTAGATAGTAACAATATTGCATGTTAACTTTAGTGGCAAATGTTTACATTACACTTATTAGAAACATTAAATAAGTATAAACAAACACTCCAATAAGGCAATGTTTGCATTGCAATTTCCTACGGTATTTTGTAAACTCCATCTGTGCCTTGAATTTCACAAAATTCTGTTGTGAACAACAATGCAAACAAACAATCAGCATATGTTTGGTTTGGTGGTGAGATTTGTGGTGGCACCCCGCGACAATGTTGACGTGCCAAAATGTTGCTTCACAAATTCCAATGCAGAAGTGTACCGGAAACAATGGAAATGGAGCGCGAAACCAAACATATGATCCCTCATTTTGAAAAAGAAAAGAGTACATAGTCTATGTCAATTATTTTTCCCATAGTTTTATAAAAAAAACAGCTTTAATTACTCAGAATAAAAAAAAAGGTATTGCACAAACAACTAGTGGCAACAAAGGCTGCAGTACGTTGTCTATAATTCACATGAATCCAAGCACTTCATGGTGCCTGATTGCTTGAACAATTGTTGCTGTAATTGGTGCATGCATGTCGTTTCTTTTTGGTATGCGTTTGCATGCCTAAAGTTACGGTCTGATACCCATACCAAGCCACACTATGTCCTTGTCAACTATGATGCATGCATTGATTGATGCTTGCACCTTATTGTTTTAAGATTCCACTATCAATGCTCCCAATATAAAGTTCAACTTAATCATAAATCAGTTCACGCCCTCTTCATCCCTTGATCAGTGATGTCAGACCTTTTAGAGGAGGAGGGATAGCAATAATGATAGAAAAGCCTTGACCAAACAACATAAAGTATCAGAGAAATAAGTCCAAACAACACAGACACCTACATCAAGATATAACTCCTTTTTGTCATCTGCATATTTTGTTGTGACCCAAAACCAAGATAATTCTATATCAGACACAATATTCATCTACATGCATGATTGGATACACATGGATTTTTGATGAAGTCTCGTTGACACTGATTTTGTTGTAGTTCTAAAATGATGTGCATGTTTGGATAAGAGGTGATATTGATAAATCATGACAAGTTACTATGATTTTGGCAAAAGCTACACTTTACAGCTTCACAAAATCACAGTTGCTCAATGTAATTTTTCAATCTCACCTCTCATTCCAACATGCATATAATTTTTGACTAAATCATGATTGCACTTCGTTATCAATCAAACTCATTGTCAATCCAAAAATGCATACATGGAAGAACTTAAAAGATTTAGAAATCATGTTTTTATTTAAAGGGAGATAACATGTTTATCATTTCTAAAATGTTGGTTTGTTTAATAATCGTAAGAAACTATGGTTACTTCTTCCTTTCAAGATTAAACCTTAGATCAACATTTTAAAGACATTTTTTTAATAGGTATTCAGGATCATTACATGGCAGCCTCTGGCATGTATTTATAAATTGCTATTGATGTAAATGGTTTAAAACATTGAAACTGGTTTCGTACCTTATCAAAACATAATCAAACTGGTTTTATACCACAAAACAACGAGGGTTGTACCCGAAACTGCAAAACTAACATCAATGAATTAATCATAGTTCGGTTGCAATTTGCACCAGTTTGTCGCGGATCACAATGGATTCATTTAATTCAATTCAATTTATAAGTGTAGACAGAATTTTAACTAGGAAGCCTCGATCAAAATTCTTAAGACCATCTCCTGAATTTAATATCTAAAATTCAACTAATCGTATACTCCTAAGTCTTTGCTGCATCAAGTTCTAGATCAACCAAACCAAGCTATTAAGGCGTTATTATAGAGAATTCAAGTTCTCAGATGATATTTTCAGTTACACACACATTCTCTCAAAATCAATGTCTGATCAAGCGAGCAATAAGTGAATTAGCTTCCTTACAAACATTTTAATAGCGAAAAGTATCCATACATTCTTTGGTCATCTCCATGCTTCTAGTAGGGATCAATTAGGCCATTGGCTAGTCTGAAATCACTCATTTCAATCTTGATCCTATATATCCTAAATCTTTTTCTGAATTTTTCAACGAGACAAAGATCCTTTTGGCCCAATGTGACTCTAGATCTATATGCAAAATGAGATTCAATTAACATTAAGGTTCAATTAAGTATAGTATTGTAACATTTAGACAGATAATCATGATTAGTCCTCGTGAGCTTAACTCAGTTGATATAGAAAATGCATAAAATATGCAAGGTTTGGGGTTCAAACCCCGACCACCACAAAAAAAAAAGATAATCATGATTAAGTACAATGTTGATCCAATAATGTTAAGCTTTGAACAAGTAAAGCATGTAAGTACTTCTTAGTTGAGACATTGAGGTCAATGACCGAGTTTTAAAATGTTGAATTGTTTTTTATTATTCAATTCAATTGTTTGGTAACCTTGGTTACAAGAATAATACAAGTAGGACTGCAACATTTGTTGATATTTTTTTTGGTAAAATCATATTCATAATTTTTGGTATTTCCCATTTGTTGCATACTTCAAATGATTTTTCTTAACTAACATTGTTAATGCTACATAAGTAACTTAAATTTGAGAGTCGGTTCGATGAAGGATATTGGTTTAGGCATTGCATTAGTGCAATTTCATTTTGTAAAGGACTATTTTTTTTTGGACTAATTTGAACTCTATTTTTTGCGAGGGACCAAAATGGAGTAAACCATCATATTGATCTCTTTCTTTATATGCCGCTTTCCAAGAAGAACACAAAAAACTATAACTCAAATTATTATGTGTTAGTTTTCTTAATAAGTATGCATTTGTGTTTTTTCCTTATAAATTGGGACGGAGGGAGTATACTTGTGAATTTAT
>Ga0315915_1001681_pt1 | contig 27121 bp, 16 predicted proteins | sample MpolbnodulesMG_FD_207738 | JGI IMG/M metagenome (GOLD analysis project Ga0315915, IMG submission 207738) | Medicago polymorpha root nodule microbial communities from Los Angeles, California, United States - branched nodules | ecosystem: Host-associated > Plants > Roots > Nodule | place: USA...
ATCTTGTATAATGAACCCGCCTAGTTATCCACAAACCTGCAAAACTGGAGTTTCAACCTCAACGAAACCTAAAGAATCCATTGTCCTCCGTATCTCTGATACAACCTATATTAATTGAATTGATCAGAAAAATAATACAGATAGTAGCTAAATGCTCGGTCATGGATAAATGAAGCATCTCTTGTTAACAATATACCAGCAGAAGAAGAGAATGTGAGGCTATGGTAATAAACGTTCAAATCATATATCCGTTAATTAACAGCATACAAGCAAAAAAAAAAAAAAAAATAGCGTTACAGTAACAAGATAAAGATGATGATGTATATCATAATTTATTGCAACCTCAAAGGCCAAAGATAATTAGCACATACCCAATCGTTTTACCAAAATTCTACACCACAACATTTATAGCAATCATGATGATAAATAATAGAAATATATCAGCAGATGCTGTGATGTAAATCATAATGTATTACAACCTATTGATGACCAAATACATTCTAATACAAACATAATTTGAAAACCAAAAATTTGAAGAATAGTATAGTATAAATTATAATACAAGGATAATTTATAGCTTTCATTCTTAATCACCCTAATTGAAAACTTGAATGGTAATTATATAATAGCAAAGATTTACCGCAGGCACACATGTACTGGGTGAGGTTGAGATGTATGACATGGCTGGTAACTTGCATTTAAAGATATGAAGACTAAGTTGCAGCTACATCTTTTTACCATCTAGTTTAGTTTATTTTGACGAAGTGAAAGAGAGAAACATAGAAACTGCGACATTTTCTGGCTTAACTAAAAATACACTTCCTATATATGTTGAATTGCAATAATAACCTACTTGTTATTCATTGAGTTTGATTCCTAGACTATTGTTTTAGATTGTCTTATTCAACAATAAAACATAAAATTTTAATATACAACTAAGAGAAGCAGCAATGATTTCCTTAAGCAGATAAAGTTAAGAAAATAAACTACCTTGGCTCTTTTGCGGAACACATCAGCTACCTCTGGATTTGCAATCATATCTACATACCTAACCACAAGTAGACAACAAACATGAAGAGATATTTGTAAAACGGGCTATCCAATTTTCAGTCCAAGGGTGAGAATGATAACTGGAGATGTTGTAGGAATATGAAGGAAAATAAAGAGTAGCACAAAAAAAAAGAGAATGTGAACAAAAAAGTACTGAATAAAAAAAACATTAAAAATAATGACAGATGAAACTATTTACTATAGATGAAAAAGTAATAAAGAACATGAGATTTGATATACTCCAACAAAAATAGAATAAGGTAGAAGAAGAGAACTATGCAGTACAAAAGAATTTTAATGAAAGAAACATCACTGATAAAATACCAAATGCATTAATAATAGTATATAACAGCAATGATAACAAGTAAAAGGGAAACAGATACAATATTGAGGTACAAGCTTACCTCTGGCGATAGCGTATATCTATATCAGTTAGACCGTGATATTTGTCAGGAAGTGGAAGCAAAGATTTTGTAAGGATTGCAAAAGATTGCACACACACAGAAAGTTCCCCTGAAGACAATAAATAACATGAGAAGGTGGTAAAGCTGGATTTAAAGAAAATTTCAAAAGGATGTCCCCCTATTTTTGCACTTTTTGAATTATTACAAATTACAGTGTGTAAAAAGTGAAAGGAAAATGACATGTAAATAAGAATATAAAAATAAGATAAAGACCACATTTAAAATTCTTGAAAAACCACAAAGATGCAAGTCAAACATTGAGTACAGTTAATCTTCCAACTTAATTTGTCCTCACTCATTAGAGTGGTTTTCTAGATTTCTTGGAACTGAAATGAACATTCCACTTTATTCACTTTAACATAAAACGAATTATCCCTTTACTTAAAAAAAGCTAACTCCCTAGACTGGCCCGTCCCAAATAGGCAAGTGATATTGTAGTAAAGATGGTTGTTTTTGAGTTGTATATCCTTGGATTGGTGAATTCAATGTAATGAGTTATTAAGCAGAGTAACTCCACTCAAAGTGAGTTACTTCTGGAGTGACTCGATTCCTCCTCATATATAATATATGTTAGCAGAGTTTAACATATCTATTCAATGTAATGCCTTGATTCCTCTTCAAGATTCTAAATTTAAAATCTTATTAAGTTGCCAAAGGCACAAAAAGAAGAAAACATTGTGTCAACAACCAACTTTCACAAGAGGTTATGATTGACTTTATTGCATCTATAACAAGCCCCTAGCACAAGATCCATTTGGGCTTTAAGGGTGGAAAATGCACATTCAAAAAGAAATTCCAATTTAAATTAAAAGTCTTGTTTTGTTTCTCTGTACATTACCTCCAATCTTCGGTTGTAGCAATCACTAGGTTTGTATTATTACAATATTTACTAGCATCACTAATATAAACTTTAAATTATTCTCTAAAGGTCAACTTAGACAGCGTATCTGTTAGATAATATCCTTATTGTTAGGACTTTTTGTTGAGCTAATTAATAATGTGCTGAGAAACAAAATTCTCAAAGGTTAATATAAGCCCAGGCTTGGGACTGTGGTTTTAAGTCTATCCTTTGCAAGACAGATAGTCTTAATGTAGTTTCAGTGTTCAAAGAGACCCTTATTGGCTACCGCATGTTTGCTCATGTTGCCATGGAGATTTTGGAGCTTATGAGTTGTCCTTGGAAAATGCAAATTCAACATTTTTTTAAGGAATGTGATGTTTGTCCTGATCATTAAGCCAATTATGGTGCTATATATCGTGAGACTTGGAAGTTTCGGAGGAACTACCCTCCAGATATGGGATCTTTACTGATTGACCTTGCTTATTGTACCAAAAAAAAACATGGATTCCCAATTATTCATGAATCCTAATCAATTAAAAACCCAGACCAACATACAAGGAACTGCCAAAAAGTGGAGACCAAAGTAAACAAAGGCAAAGGAAAATTATGAATTATCTACTAGATTTCTCAAAGGGAATTTAGTCAATGAAGAGAAAGGATATTAATCTTCAAAAGTTTAGCTATTCGATAGCTAACTTTCCATTATCGTAACTAGTTCAAGTCAAATCTTGAAATTTATGCAAACCATATGCAAGAGTAACTGCAGCATGACTTAGTAGACGCTAACACTACACAAGGAAAAGTAAAAACACAATGGAAACAAAGATGACAGAGCAAAGTAAGTCTAGTAAGAAAACTATCAGCTTATCTATTCACCGAGATAAGTTCTCAAATAAACAATGTTTGAATTAATCCAACCAGAGACAGCTTAAGACTTTCAGTTGGAGTAAACACGTGTTTAGTGTTTACATTGTAATCTTCTTTTAATTAAAAAGCGAAACATTTATGAAATTATGAAGTCCCAAAACTCTCATCTTCACTAAGATACTAGAGTTAGTATTTATCAAGTCGGAAGCAAACTTTCAGTATCTTATCTTAATTTACATATATATATCGAAAACAAGGGGATACAGAAGAATTCACAAAAATCATTGGTCAAGAGCAAGTCCATACTTTGTTTTTTTTACATGGTGGTAACACAAAAATCAGATGGAAATCCAGTATAAACTATAGACTTTTGGGCAGAAGATATAGCATGCATTTGCAATGCATGAAATAATTTACCGAAAAAACCAATTCCTAGGTAATACCTTTTTCTGTGCGTTTAATTGTTCCTTTTGCACCTAGTATATCACCAATATCAACATATGCCTTCAACTGCTCAAACTGATCATCAAGTCTCTCCTTTTCGCAATAGAGCTGAAACATATATATTAACTTCCGTTAGAATCTACCAACAACATTTATCCTAAAGAACATATATAACTTCCGTTAGAATCTACCAGCAATATTTATCCTAAAGAACAAATATAATTTATATCTTATCAAAGTTAAAGTGCATGTACAGAGACAGTAAAAAGAGTAAAAAACCTGAATTGTCCCTGAATCGTCTCTTAGTGTCAAAAAAGCAAGCTTTCCAAATGCTCTCCTAGCGACTATTCTTCCCGCAATAGATACACGGTCATTCTCACTGTTAGTTTCTTCACCATTTCCTAAATCTCTATATATATCTTGTAACTGATTTGCACTGTGCGTTTTGTTCCACTCATAAGCATAGGGATCGAGCCCCTTGCTTCTAAGTTCTTCAACCTACAAATATACAAAGCAGAGTTGGCAAAAATTACAAATTTTGTTGTTCAGGTGAGAGAAAAAAATTCCCAAAAAAAGACCATTAGTTTATCCCTTTGACAAAAACCAAAAATTCATCACATTGTTCAAACTAACCATAATCAGAGAAAGTTCCACCTAGTCCCAAACAATGATAATTGGGGCCTATTTGAAATTTAGATTGACTTATTTGAATTTATATACTCACATAAGCAATTGTGCGACTACTTACGAGAGCTTATGAACTTGCCCATAGGATATTTTCAACTTATTTTCATAAGCTCCCCACAATAGCTTATATGAAAACAACTTAAAGCTTAAATAAAAATAGTTCGACTATATTTTTTTTTCTTTTATTAAAGAAATAACTTATACATAAGCCCTTATATGATAAGTATTTATACCATAAGCACTTAATAGTAGCACCGACACTTCTAATCAAATGTGTATCTGGTGTCCGACATCGACACATGTTATTACATTGGATTATGTCATTTTCTCAAATTACTATTAGTGTCTAAATGTTTGTGTCATGTCCGGTGGACGTGTCTATGTTCGTGTTTCATATGCTTAATTAAGTTGTTTGTCCTAAAAGGGCTGACATGTCTTAATTTCTACTACATCACCACCACCATAACAACAACAATCAAGTCCCGTCCCAATAAGTGTATGTTTGGTTTCCCGTTTACAGCACACAAACGCACGTTTGTATGCTTCCCAATGCGATTTTGTTGTGATTTCCAGAAGCTCTAAATACTAGGTTCTACACAAATGTGGTTTTTGGCCACACTTTTGATCAAACTCACGTTTTACAAACACAGTACCAAACAGAGGCTATGTGGGGTCGGCTACATGGATCAAAACAAGGCGATAATGTTCTATCATATATCTTATCTCTATCTATCTCCAACTCATTAATTTTCACCATATCACCAAGAAACCAAAATTCCAAGTACAATAAGAATATTTTTTTATACAAAAAATGTAGGAGCAAAAATACAGTTGCAATTTCATCCAAAAAGAAAATTTCGAAGCTTGAAACAAAAAACAACTACATAGAACAACAAAATCAACGAAAACATAATCCAACATTGAAGTTATTCAGCTAACACTTTCACATTACGAAATTTTGAAATACACTCAATAAGAGCAAGGTACCTTCTTCAAGCGCATGGCTCGAATAGACTCCCTATCGGAGGTGGAAGTGGTGGAGGACGACGGAGAATTACGGCGGTTGCGACCGGAGGAGGTGGTTGAAGAAGAAGAGGCGCGGATAAGAAGCGTGCGAGGTGTTCGACGAAATGCGTGAATGAAATTGTTCTTCATTGGGTTCCATGTTAGGTTCAACAGTTTCAACGCCTCCACCATTTTTTTTTCTTGCTATCTATCGAGTATCAAAATGTCAGCTTAGCTTACGTGTCTCTGTTTATTATGACTTGGTTGGTTATTTTCGTAATTTGCTAAAAGCATTTTTTAAAGATTCTAAATTAAAAAATTATCATTTAAATAAAAAAGTTAAATACTATATATCTCTAAAAAAATAATATTAATTACAAGTTTTTAAATAGTGCCATTTTTAAGAGAAATACTAAGAATATTATCTTACTAGTCAAAGTTAAATAAAAGATCTGTCTAAAAAAAACTCGCAACAAAGTCATTTCCTTCAAAAAATGAATAAATCATAATGGTTAAAAAAAAAAAAAGGTAAAACATGAAGATCAAAACAAAATGTTGATCTATGTTTCTTCAACCTCCACAAAAAATCCAATTTCAACCCGTCCAGCATATAAGAAATGGAGCTTTATTGTTTTGAAAGATCCTCGTGTCATGTTTCTTCCAAATGATATTAATACACGTTAACCAAATGACTTAGAAATAATCACGACTTTATTTTATGAAAATTGACCACCTCCAAACTTAATTACATGCATACATATGTATGTCAGATGGGAGCACACTAAAAATACCAAGCAAAATCAAAATAGATGACCAAACGAGTCCAAAAAGATCACACTTCAAAAACAAATGATTAATCATTTCATTCCTCTCACAACCTCCATAACAAAGCAAAGATCCTGAATGTAAAGCACCACGTCATTGGAAATTGTCTTTTATCGAAATCCTTTTATTTAGTAATCGCTATGCAAAAAGAGAGTTTTAGAGACACCATTTTATTTCAAATGATGTTCATAAAAGGATGATGCACATGCTGCTCTTTATGGGTCAACGAGTTAAAGACTCCTTTTACCATATAACCATGAGCTGAATCATATTTCGAAAATCATGCATCTGATATAGAATCCTGCAAAACAATAGTATTAGCCAACAGAGAACAACACTCGTCTAATGATTCCTCCTCACACAACAAAGAATCAACAATATTAATTGTCGTCAACATAATCTCAACATAATCACACCTAAAACAGAGATACCATAGTACCCTGAAAATCGATTAAGAAAAGAGAAAAATGTATGCAGAGCTATTGTTGTTTTATAGCTGCGATTCTGTTGCGGTGGGTGAGTTAGAAAGAGAAAAATTTTATTTTACTTTTGTCGTATCTGACTACAGTTTTATTATTATTATTTTGTATCTTTTTTCAATGTTTTACTGTACAATGATTCAAACATTATCCTTATTTATCGCTAACTAATTTTTCTAACCATTGTCAAAAAAAAACTTTGCTAACCATATATATATGTTTGTATATCAACACGCACATTATTGAGACTTATTTATGCTGTGACAAAAGTTAACTTTGTGAAATTGATTTTCTTAATAGTTAGTTAAATTTGAAGTTTGGATGGATATATACATTTTTGGGAATATATATGTTGTTTATGAGAAAAGTCTTGTGGTTTTTTTTATTGAGTTTCAGTTTCACTATCTTTTTTATGTTAACCGTAGACATGTGTTTAAAAAAAATTGGATTTTAATTATTAAAAAAATAATAGGAAAATCACAATTAAGGTATTATGTATGTTTTTTATGTATGCATTGGGTTTTAGAAACCCAATAATCTGGTGTGAAAGTAGAATGTTTCAATTACATAATATGAATTGTAAAGAATGTTTCAAAGTGTGTTAACAATAAATTTAGATGTTAAAGATATATTTTGAACTCAAAAGCTACAAAATTTTACTTCAAATTAAAATATATTTTCCCTAAAAAAAAGTTAGAATATATTCTAGAGGCAATAAGTTCAAATTGGCATAATCACCCTAAAGCACATGCTAAACATCAGTTTTAGACATGTGGAATCAGTTTTGGCCTGAAACAAATTACATGTACACTTTGTTTGCTATAAAACAATGGATGACGAATAATTTAGTCATTATTGAATGAGTTTATATAAGTTGGTATAGAGGATCATAGAAAGTTAGAAAATTTAATTTGAAGTCTTTCGCAAAATTAATAGTTGAAATAATTAATATATATAAATTTACATAAAAAATATTTGTAATAAATTTCTAAACAAGAGGAACATTCATATAATATAAGTCAGTCCAAAAATCATTTTGATTATTTTGGACTGACTTTTTCGATCTTCAAATTATACCCTTAAATAAATTTGTGTATAATAATGTTATATTGTTAGCTAGTGTCGTTAAAAATATAGGAATTTGTATTATATTTGATATATTATTGATGTTATTGAAAAAGATAAATATGATTTGTTAGGTTTGTTATAATTTAAAAATCACAAATATCTATACTTATAATTTAATCAATATTTCATATAAAATACATCGTTCATTTTTTATGAAAGGGTGTGCTAACTTAGACAAACAAAAAACTTGAAGGTACAAGTTAGCAAGTATGCACCTTTTTATTTGGACAAAAATATCCACCTACTACTATTATTAACCATTATTAAACGAAAGATAATTATGCAATTTAAAAAAATTGTAATCGTTTTTTTTTGTCAAAGCCGTTTTATAAGGTTGTCAAAACCGTTTTGTCTTTATTTTTTGGTTGTTTAATGTTTGTAATTGGGATATATATATGTTCATGACAAAAATGAGTCTAAGTTAGCAAATTGGTGTAAGTTAACAAATATTTTATAATGAAAATTGCTAAAGTAACCCTCAAGTTATTAGTTTTAAATATTTAAAAATGAAGGATATTTTTGTTCAAATAAAATTGTTAAAGTAACCCTCAAGTTATTAGTTTTAAATATGTATTTATGTTAATAGAATTACTTGACAAAAAAATATTGTTTTTTTCCAAATTCATTTTTGAAGAAGAATATTTTTTCCTAATTAAAAAAGAATCAAATATTGTTGAGTTTGTTACAATTTAAAACTCAGCAATATATCTATCTATACTTAATAATAACTTACTACTCCAAAATATATGTTTGTTACGGCACACAGTATATAAGTCCTCGTAGGCTAGCCCTTGAACAATATTTATCTACCGAAAGCTCTCTCTCTCTATACTTTATAACAAGAATTCTAAAAGAATGGAAGATCATCAAGTAATTATTCCTCTGATGGGAGAATCTAATTGCTCTGATCCAATCACAAGGTACTCCAATCACAAAGTAATTATTATTATTTTTTTTCAATTCGTATTTCGTATGTATCTTATGAACGTATATTTTGTTTACAGCGATTGTGAAAAAGACATCAAAGAAGTGATTGTGATAGAAGAATCTCCCTCAAGGTATTCATTCAATCCCTTTAATTTACCCTCACACAATTCTACTATTCTTTTGTGCTTTTAATCTCATGAACAAACTCAATGTTAATGATATTAAGATATGTTAATATGAATAGGTACATAAATTACTTGGCCGTGTTCTCAATAATACTATGCTTGGTATTGGTTATCCTCCCTACACTAAAGACAACATCATATGGTGCTAACTTCATGGCAAAGTATCAGAATATTCTCATGCACTCAGTCGTCTGTCTTGTTACCTTTATTCAAATAAAGCTATTTTCTATCACGACAATGCACCCTTTTCAAACCAGCATCTTTGGGATCATATTCATAATTATGTTATTAGGTTTAACTCCACTTGTAGAAGGTAGTCTTTTTTCATGGATTCTTTGGGCCATCATAATTGCAGCGTTGGTCAATGCTCTTAGGAAATGGATCTCTAGACTGAAGATATTGTATTCTCCAAATAAATCCAGAAATTCGTAGTTATTATATGTGTCTTAGTTTACACCATTAAAAGACAAAATTTATGTATAGTTTGGAATTTCATTTATCTCAATAAAGATTGGTTGTGCGGATTTATTGCCTCGTCAAAGTTATTGCACGAATTGTTTTTTATAGTTTATTTTCTTGTTGCCAGTCCTTTTCTATATAATCCTTCTTTGTTTTCCAGAATTTGAGTCGATTTGAGTATCATAAATAAAATCAACTACAAAACACATCTACATATGATCAAGTTCTAGCTGTTTTTGATATAATTTTGTCTATTATGAATCATCATTAAGTAATCCATTCTTAGTAGTTTACCGGATTAACAGAAATCCCACTTTATGATTCTCTTGTACATTCCCTCTCTCTTGTGTTTAGAGACTTTTGTGTAAAATTGAAATCACACACTTTTGTTTTTGAAAGAAAAAACCATACACTTGTTATTCTATATTCACTGGTCTTATATAACATACAATGATCACTGCTTTGTTCCCTTTTACGGTGCACCACCAGTAATAAGTTCCCTTTGCTTACATGCTCTCTCAAGTAGTGGAACAACTTTAACGTGCAATACGACAGGATTCTTGCTAGGTTTATGGCACACATACTATCCACAAATACCGTCTAGAAAAGTGACGTAAAGATTGATTTTTTAAATATTTCTTTTTTGCAAGCATGTTTATATCGTTAAAATAAGGTCTCACATGTAAATTTAAATTTTTCCAAAAAGGGGCGGATTAATTATGAGATTTTAAAGTTTAAAAAACTCAAACCAAAACAAGGGAAACTTCTACCTAGAAATATAATTTAAAGATTTACTTTCCAATTTGCCACAAGTAACTAAGGGCAACTCCAACACATATACCACTTAAAAGGCTCAAAGCAAGCAAATTACCCAATGCATTTTTTTCCGGACCCTACAAAACCAGAAACACCACAACTTTGATCAGTGTCATGTAGAGTTTAAAAATTATATTTATCTAGCCCAATTGTACATGAACCTCTATATTGAATATGAATGTTAAAAAAGACACTAACCTTGTAACCTTTAGGTACCACTGTGTATACACAAACAGTGAGATAACCATTGGTTAGTCCCAAGTAAGATACAAGTAGGATCATCCAACCTTGGTCACCATATTTTGCTGTGAAGTAAAATGCTGGAATCAACAAGAATCTATAAAGAGTAGCAACCAATAAGCCCTTTCTAGATTCCAACTTCAGGAATTTGATGAGGGGAATATATGATGCTATTAGATCCATAACGTTGTACACTGTCATTAAAACAAGTGGATATTGGGAAAAACCTATGTCCTACATCGGATAGATAAGACTCTTGATAAGAGTTTATATAGAGGAGGCAAACACTACCTTACAGACTGGTTTTTAAGGATGAGTTAGACCACTAATTTCATTATGGTAACAGAGTCTGTCAATTTTAAGGGCCACCTACCGATTCACCCACCATTATATAGAGGAGGCAATCCTCAAATTATGAACCGGTACGAACCGGTTTTTAAGGATGAGTTAGGACTCCAATTTCATTAGTGGATACCTAAACATATTCACCAAATGTTTTTGTGAAAATCCATTTTGGAAGTTGGATGCATCAAAAGATATGGAATTGATAAATACTTACCATGTTCCTAGCTTGTGTTGTCCAGTATCTTCATACAAGAATCCAGGCATTATAGATAGGGTTAATACATATATCATAACTACGTCAAAAACATAATCAATGTTCTGAAAAAATAGTTTCATGTGACTTAAACATTCTTGTTGATTAGCAACAACTCCAACCTATATACAAAAGTACATAAGCTTTTAGCATATTAAAAGTACATATTGAAGCAATGTTGGTGTAAAACAAATCATGTTATCAACTAAACATTGATAATCATTTTATGTGTGATCAACTTTTAGGGTTAGTGATGATTACAATCAAATATTTTTAAAAATATGAATAGTTGATAGTGTAAATAATATTTACACCGACAATGCGTCTCGATTATATCCATTAATGTATATAAATTTTTTAAAATAAGTTAAAGTTACAATAAATTACTTCCTGGTTTGTCTCAACATTTTGAATGTCGGTTGCAATAGGACCGTCTGTAATTGTTTTTGCTCCTTTTAAGGTTGCCTTTGAACGGTAGTATTTTACAATGGACAACTTTGGAAAGTAAATTGCATACATGATAATGCTCAATAGCTCAAAGAGTGTAGAGATGCCTAAGCTTAACACTGCAAAGTAAAATGAGGAGTAATAAAGTTTATAGCAAAGAGTTAAACAAAATTCCATATGTCAAAAACTTTACAAAACTCAATTATTGGTGTATGGTTTATTGTGATTAAACTAGGGTTGTCCCTGTTCACTGTTTAAATGAGATATTAGAATGAGGCAAAATGTAGCAAATAAACATGTGCAATACTAGTTAAAGAAGTACGACATTATGAGTAAAACTAAATTGTACAAATATAATAAGGAGAATGTTAAACAATGCCCTCAAGATACTGGTTAAGCAAACAAAATAAGTAACTTTTTTTTTTATAAAAAATAGTGTAATTATTACTTTAATCAAAAGTTAAAACTTATATTTTCAAGATTTTTTTATTTTATTTTTACCTTAACAATTGATTTGAGGGAATTGGTTAGCAAGACCCATATAATAATATATACTCCTGGATTATAAGAAAAAAATGAAATATTTCATAAGCAAAACTTGGTTTTTTAAAAGTTGATGTATTTGGTTATTCTCATTCAATGAATTGTTGCTTATCAAAGAAAGTCAACTTTCTAAAATTATTATTTTTTGTTTATATTTCATTTTGAATGACCAAATATATCATGTCTTTTAAAATCCTTTTTCTTATATTTCATTTTCGAGAGTACACAACTAAAAAAATATGTGTCGATAAGTGAATAAATAAAGAATAACGTACAAGCCCCTTTACGAAGGCCGTTGCCAGATTTCTCAAAATAATATTTTGTGAAAAGTCTCAAACCACAAGCTACAACTCCAGAGGCAGTTATACCACCAATAAAGGCCCGCATAACATCAATTTTTTTTATTAGTTCACAATTATTATAAAAATAATAAAGAAGAATATTAGTATCCAATTAGGGGTTGCAAAATTAGCCAACCCATCGGACCGACTCGTTTAACCCTTTATTTTTGACTTGTGTTTTACCACAAATTTATTTGCTGTCAATTTTTTTTTTTAAAATAACAGCAATATATATTTTTTAACAATAAAATTGTGTAAAAAATGCATTGACAATTATTTTTTTCGTATGATGGGTCAGCCCACCAACTCGTTAACCCGTCATTAAGTTGGACGGTTAAAATTGACTCACTCCCTTTTTGTTCTGCATTTGTCAAGGAGACGATGAAATGCTAGCTGAAGAATATGATAAATATCTGACAAATAGACAAATCTTATGGAGGTTTCACTTACCTTATATAAAAACATGAACTTCATTAGGAAGACCAACCTGAATGAACTGAGGACACATAGAAGATAGTTCTCCAGAGACGCCACCTTGAACAAGCAAAAAACGTGCATAATCCGCTGAAAGTTCCAATTCCCCCTCTCCCTGATGTTGATGTTGCTAGATCCAACTATCACACCGAAATAATTATTATATTGTGAGTATAATGACAATCAAGGACTATTATTTGTCTCCTTAAATCTCCTTATTCATTCCTAGAACGTTACGGAAAAAACCAAACATCCAATTCATTAGTTTTCATTGCCATTAATATCTTTTATATTGTTGATAAATGGTGCAACGGAAATATGAGGCTATTCATTTAGTCTCTGCAACGTGCATCATACATATATATTCAATATAAAAGGGAATTAAGGGAGGATGGAAATCTAGTTCATAGTGTTTTCTATTACATTATCTTTCTCTCCATTGTTCTAAGATTATATTATGGGCATTGTTTGTGAAGCTCCAACGTGCTAACCTCGAGTGCACGAGTTCAGTCACGTAGTTGTGTAAATCTTCTCTCTCTTCCTTCACCCTTGCTCTGTTTTAGAGAGAGAGAAAATTGAATATCAACTATGAAAACCACATTTCATAACCAAGTTGTTGGAACTGCTGAAGAGTGTTGTTGCCTAGAGTACTTTGGAGCACTTTTAAATCATAAAAAAAAAAAATGTTGTTTCCTTCGTAACAAAAACACAACCCATATAGCTAAAATTTACATGCAACTCAATTTCTCTCTACATCAATTTTCCATAAGAATAGAATAACTAGTCCCAACAATAGTCTCCATTCACTCTCTTGTTCGGTTTGTTGGCTTTGAATTTTCTAGACTATTCCTAAACACAAAATAGAAATTAGCTTTGATTCCAATAGATGCAATTAAGCATATAGTGGTAACCCTCCTCTTTCAAATTTGTGATATGGAGTTTAATGTTTTTACTATTTGATTTTTTGACAAAATTTGTATAACTTTTTTAACTATTGAGTTTTGAAATTTTTCTTTCCTGTTTTTGCTGTATATCATTGGATTTGAGTTGTCAAGAAACTCATTTTTTTAATTGAAGAAAGAAACTAAAACTAAATTTGTGAGATTACAAATTCTAGTTTTGGTGATGAAGTGGATTAATAGATACCAAACCAATCGCCAGAGTTTCACTAAAAAAACGGTCACATTCTTTTCATCTTTCGAAACCCAACTAGTTGTTTTTGTTGTATTAGGTTGGATTTTGATTTTCTGAATTTGAGTTTGATTTTCTAGATTTAATGGGTTTTGGGTTTAATTTTTTCGACATGTGGGATTCATGTTTTAATTGATGTTCAACTTGCCAATGAGTTAGGGGGATTTGGATTTTTGCTTGAATTTTATCGGGTTCTGGGTTGTTAGATCTGGGAGTGGTGTTATAGAGATAAAGGAAGGAGTTGCAGACTTACACAAGAGAAGTGATGGTGAGGTAAAATGACTAAATTATCCCTTAAAGCCACATGAGGGTGGTACAAATAAAAGAGTGTACACCAATATTTTCCCAAAAAAAATTGATGGAAACAAAGATGTACTTACAACAATGACCAAATATCAATGTTGTTATAAGTGCAAATGGCTGGTAACAGATTGTGAATTCAAAAACGAAAATGGAATCTTTTATTAGAACAATAACCACATAATCACATGATATATAATTTCATTTCATATATACGAAAAATAGAAGGAAAGAAAATACCCAATAAAAAAAAAACATTACATGATAGACCTTTTGTGAGTTTCTCTATCGAAATTAGGTTAGTGAACATTTTGAAAATATGAAGGACATTTTGTAGGATTATAGTTGGTAAGTGTGTGGGTAAGGGTGAATATGTGGTCAGTGGCTCCAAAATCTAGAATTCAGTATTGGTTGTATGGTTTATCTGAAGCATTAAATCTAACAGAAAATTAAGACTTACCAAGTGGAAGTGGAGAAAGAGATGTACCTGAGTATGCTAGAGACGTACATTTTGATTTATCCAATTCCTTCAGAAAAGATATCACCTTTTTTCATGATTGAATCCTCCTATAGACATATTAACTGATGTCTTACCAAAGAGAACAAATAACCAAAGAGCAACTGTAAAGAGCTTCCAATGTGCTCAGATTGAAAAGAAAACACAACCACTTCAAAATAAAAAATATATATATAATTTTTTATGATGAACAGTACCAACACGATGAGCAGTGGTGCAAAGAAAAGTGCGCTTGAAATGAATAGTACTTGCAATGAATAGTGCGCATGGTGAATAGCGTTTTCTAATGAACAGTGTTTTTAAGATCTCAAAGATTCCGTGATGAAGGTGGAAACTCACAATAAATTGGAATGAAGACAAAAAAAAGTAAAAGTAACCGCAAAGACGATAGCTAGGGTTTATGCGGAAGCAATGCTCTCCAAGATCAGAAGCTCTAATGTCACATGATATACGAATATTATATTTGAGAGATAAAAAAATGTACAACTACTAATGTGTTTATATATAGGCTATTCTAACCTAATGAACCTAACTAATGACTAACGAGTATTCTAACCTAATGAACCTGACTAAAGACTAACATATTAATTACAAATTACTAATAATAATAGTAAAATTTCGCTATTTACGACATTTACATACAAAACAAAGGCCTATTTTAGCCCGAGAATGGAAATGTTAGTTTGTCACTAAGAGCATATGCCACATCGCAAAGTAGGAGGAAATGATTTTGCAAAGAATTGTTATTTCAAATTTTACATAATTATTCCTCTCTTAGTCCCTATAGGTGATTTAATGTAGTATTTTAAACACTTAAATGGCATTTTCCGTATAAATATTATGTTATTCTTCTTTTTATAGGATTGAACTGAAATCGGCAAAGCTTTATAACTTATTGTCCCTAATTAATTAACAACATTCTCTTTTAAACACTTTCTCTAATACCCACTCTCTTATTGGTTTAAATCATTGTGGGTCTACACTTTGAAAATTGAACTCATGGTGGGACATACATTAATTTTATCCAATAAAAATGTAAGTGCTAGAGAAAATGTTGAAAAATGAGTGTTGTCGGCCTTCATCAAACCTATTGGATCTTTGATCTTTCTTGGTCCAAGTTTTGCATATTCAATGCTTTAGATTCTGAATATTGCAGTGCTCATACAGTGAAGAAGAAATGGTCATTGCAACAATTCAAATCCCTTGGAAGCAAAAGTGGATGATTTAACTATTTGGATTACGTAGGTACACTCTTTCAAAGATATTGTGATCATATTTATTGCTAAATAAATATCTGAACACAATTAACTCTAAATCATACAAAACATAAAGAATGAAAGATGGTTCATAGTTTTTGAAATGATGAGATTCTTACAGGGAACACTTGGTTGTAGTAATCTCCCATTGTCCACAAGTTGTTTAGTGCAATGAGGGAGCCAGCTCCAAGAATGAAACATATTAACTTCACTCAAAATTTCCCCTGCTAGTAGCAAAATGATTCTAGTTATTTTATATATGCAAAAAAAAAAGCTAATGATGAAAAGGAAAATGATTCATACTAACTATACCTCCATTTTTTCTGGTGCCACACTTTCATTAGACATAATCATACTAATGACCTGTCACAACAAGAATGAGTTAAAAAATAAGGCCATTTAAACTTAAATTATTCCATATCAATAATCTAATAAGATGGGAAAAGAAAAGCGATTGAATAATAGGGTTAGGGTTTAGTTACAAATGTGTTACCTATTAGCTACTACTCTTTCTGGTTTCACTCACAACTAGTACTTTTTAGGTTTAGGGTATAGTTTTTTTTATTTTGCAGACAATTTTCTATCAATCCAGTGTGACAGCTCAAACAATTTTCAAATGACATTTGAAGCATTAAATTTTTTATACAAAAATGCAGAATCCATGAACATGAAAGTGAAAAATGTTAGAAATTGGACAAATATGATAGATAGAATAAAAAAGAAAGTATAACAGTGGAGAAAAGGCTTTGAACCGTAAAGAGTAGTGAGGTAGGAGAGATAGAGAGAATTATTATGGGATGATTTTGTGTTGTTTGTCTTCCTATTTCTCACGCGAGCTTTTGATCCAAAACAGATTGAACCTTTTGTCGAATGCAATCAACACCCTTCCACAAAAACAAATGAATAAATAAATAATCAATTTTAATCATAGTGTTCGTTAATTACCCTAATTAAACTTAATTAAATTGAATTGAGAAATTTCTTTGAATGAAGGAAGGAGAGAAATGAAACCTGCGTGAGATGTTGTGATCTTTGAGTAGCTTCCGCGTTTGGATGCTTCCCTGAAACACAATCATCAATCACGTTTGTATAACAACCAATCCCTACTTCCCTCAACAACTTTTTTATGTAATAAATAGCTATTTGTCAATATTTATATTTTATACAACATCATCTCATAAGAAAAAATATCATTTCATTGTTTATAAGAATCATAGTAATTTTTTTTACATATTATCTTAAAAAATAATGAATGTTCTCAATTATGAGTGATAAAAATTCAAAAAATAATAATTTTATTTTGTTGACATTTTTGATGAATAAGATTTAATTATTATAATTGTAAATGATAAAAAATAATATTTTTCTTCAAAAAGCAACTTATTTAATTATTAATTTAAAGAGTGAGTGTACCGTACACTCAAATATATTGGGTGTACCATAGAATTTGCTATAAAACAAATTTAAGAGCAATTTTGTTACAGCACATAGTAAAAGGAATCGAAGAACAAGTAATTATTCCTACGATGGGAGAAGCTAATTGCTCTGATCCAATTAACACAAGGTAATCCATCCCTTTTAATTTTTCCTCCTAGAATTCTCTTTTTTTTTCTTTTTTTTTTCAACTCGTATGTATCTTATGAAAGTATATTTTTGTTGTTTATAGCGATGGTGAAAAATGCATGAAAGAAGTGATTGTGATGGAAGAATCTCCCTCAAGGTACTCAATCCCTTTAATTTACCCACACACAATTCTACTATTTTTGGTGCTTTTAAATTCACAGACCAATATATGATGAATATATGTTAATATGAATAGGTACATAAAATACTTGGCAGTGCTCTCAACAATACTATGCTTGGTATTGGTTATCTTACCTATACTAAAGAAATCATCAGATGGTCGTAACTTCATGGCAAAATATGAGAATAGCATCATGTGCTTACTCGTCACGTTTGTTACTGTTACGAAACTACGCACAATTTCCCTATAGTTGGATTAAGTGGAAGTGAAATAAATGCGGAATAATAACACACCAAAATTGTTAACGAAGTTCGGCCAATAATGCCTACTCTCCGGACTGCTGCTGATCTCTTTAATAAAAAGGAAAATATATATGTTTACAAACACTCACAAAATCTCACTACCCACAACCCAATTACACCCAAGAATTTTCTCTAAAATTCTCACACTGAGTTTTTCTCTAACTCTCTATTGATGTAATTCACTCACTTGTGTTGTTGTGTTTTTGCTTCTGATACTTCTTCCTTCAAATGCACCTCTATTTATAGAGGTAATGAACCGCGAACGTTGCAAAGCTATGCAATCCTTTCACACCAAAGTCATCTAACAAAAGTGTGAAACCTATGTATGAATGCCATGGTTTCAAATTTAGCAAGCTATATTTCTGCACCGAGCTATACCATAAGCTTACTATTTGAAAGAAAAATGCAACCTACAATAAATGCATGAGACTTTGTGTGACAATTTGTTTCAACAAATTGCTTTGGCCGGTTATCCCACGTGCATGTGGGTCCCCACACAATGTTCACCAACAGTTACCATTATTCAATTAGAGTTATTTTCTATTACGACAATGCACCCTTTTGAAAGCAGCATCTTTGGGATCTTATTCATAATTATGATACCATTTTTCACTCCAGTTGTAGAAGTTAGTCTTTTTTCATTCATATATTTCATCCTTTGGGCCATGGTAATTGCATCATTTGTCAAAGCTCTCAGGAAATGGATCTCTAGAGTGAAGATATTGTATTCTCAAAAGAAATCTAAAAGTTCATAGTTATTATGTGTCTTTATCCATAGTTTACCCTATTAAAAGCATAGTTAGAATATTGATGTGTAGTTTGGAATTTTATTTATCTCAATAAATATTTGTTGCGCCGATTTATCGCCTCGTCAATGTTATCCCATGAATCATTTTTTATGGTTTATTTTCTTGTTGGTCCTTTTCTAATCTTTTTTATTTTACCAAACAATATTCGTTTTAGTTTGAATTTGAGTCGATTTGAGTATCGTAAAGAAAATCAACTTAAAAACGCATCTATAATCAAGTTCCAGTTGTTTTTTGATATAATTTTGTCTATATCATCATCATCAAGTAATTCATCCTTCGTAATTTACCATTAAATTCAAATATTAAACTTCTAATTGTTGGATTAAGAGAAATCTCACTTTATATACATTCCCTTTCTCTCGTGTTTGGAATGAAAAAGAAGATTTTAAATGCTGAAGAGAGAAGAATTTAGAGACTTTTGGGTAAAATTGAAACCACACACTTGTTATTCTATATTCACTCACTTGACATGTCTTATGTAACATACAATGATCAATAGTTTGTTCACATACACATAGAGAAAATCATATCTACCATAACTGCAATATAACAGAAAAAAACAAAATACTGAAAGCTATCGAAACAATTGCTTGTACAACACACAAGCTCATTAATTATCTAAATTTGAATTAACACTAATCACACCACTTTTATTCATGTTGGTGAATACTTTAATTCTCATTTGATCTCTTAGTTTTTGAAACACTTTCACTGCTCCCAGTTAGCAAGTCTCCTACGTGCTCTTCACTTTTACCGTGCACCAATGATAAGTTCCCTTTGCTTTGACAAAAAAAAACATGGGTATTAATATTATTCATAGGTTGACTTATTCTCATACCTCCTATAAAATTTCACACAACTTAATTGCTTTCTGCCATTATTTCAATTACTATATTTTTCAAAATACATGAATGTTAATTAGTGATTTCATAGGTTGTTTAATTTGATGTATTTCTATCAATTTAAATGAATGTCTTTTTTAGTAAAAATAAAATAAAATAATACATGAAAGTTTTTTGTTTTGTGGTTTTAAAGCATCAAAAGATATAAGTTTCATAGTATTATGAATCAATTAAGAATATGTTACATGTAATATGATTTGGTTCATTAAAAAGTGTAGTGTGATTGAAATAAATGAATGATTTTTAATTTGATTATTGCAATTTAACATAAAATTAATTGATATTGATCACGGGTTTCAAAATCTTTAATGTAGTAATGTTCATTCTCTTCTACTATAAATTGTACTAAGAAAAAGATGCAAACAGAGAAAAAGAAAAAAATAGAAAGGAAACCGAGGGAACCAATTTTAGCATTTCTAAGGTGATATTATTGTTTCTTTAGAGGAAGGTGATATCATTTTTATTACTATACATTTTCATTATGCAAGTTTATTTATTATTTATTTTTCCCCTTCATTTACTATACTATTTCATTATTCAAGTTTGTTTATTATATTTTTCCCCTTCATGAACAAGACCTTTTTGTGAGTTTATTTTTTTTTACAAAAAAACATACAAAGCAAAATTTGCTACAATTCAACAAGTCTATTATATCAAAAACTCAGTATTTGACAAATTTTACAAGATTGTTTTAATTTATTATAGAGGACTTTTTTTTTTTTTTTTTTTAAGGAAAGAAAGTTATAGCATTTCATTTATAATAATAGATTCAATACATTGTGGGATTACTGATGTAGTATCAAAAGTAAGTATTTATATATCGTCTCCACAGGGACTGGTGCAATATTCTAAGCCCATTTTGATGTAGTATCAAAAGTAAGTATTTATATATCGTCTCCACAGGGACTGGTGCGATATTCTAAACCGTTCAACAATCGATATCGTTCTGAGCTAGGGTTTTCCGATGGTTTTGTTTCATAAACTAATAAACTACGAAATTGTAAAAGGTATGAGAGTTAACAGGGAAATGATTATGCTGGGATTAAACTTCATTAACCCACTTATACGTATTCTCGAATTAGGGTTGCGGATTCCCATTTATCAATCGATATTATCACGTATCCCTCGACAACATCATTCGTGTCCAAATGAAGTTGTGATTTCTATTGTATCGTTTAATCGTCGATTTCCCAAACTACCAAACGATCCAATGGTCGATCGTATCGTTTAATCGACGATTTCTCCATCTATTAAACGATCCGAAAGCATGAAGCATAGATACTCAAAGTGATTACCAAAACCTAATTCCATGTCTAGAACAAAAGCTTTGATAGAAGATTATTCTAAAACTAGATTTAAAAGGTATTTGTCAATAACAATTCAAATCCATAAGATTGTAATGAAAAGCAAGAATAACTTCAATATCTTGAAATAATTAAAATCACACAACACCATAATCAAAGAGAATACAAACTAATAGAGTTGATTACATTTAATCCCAACAAAAAGAGTTTAGTTACTCATTGTCATGGTAACCTTACAAGGAGAAAAGAAGAGATGGAATGGAACCAAGCCATGATGTCTCAATGATCTTGTGTCTCCCTTCAATCCTTGTGCTCCTTGCTCTTTAGAGTCTCTATGGTCTTTCTCCTGTTTCTCTCCTAAAGTGGCCTCTCATATTCTTGTATCATATCTTCCTCCTGTTTGATCTGATTGAAAGGTCTTTTATACTTTTTTCTCTGACTCCACTCGCCTCGCGAGTAGGTGTGCTTGCCATGGCGAGTTGAGCTTTCTTCCCCAGTGGGTTTCTGCCACGTCAGCTCTGAGGGGTTAGGCCGCCTTAACTCGCCTCGCGAGTAAATATGCTTGCCATGGCGAGTTGTGCTCGCCATGGCGCATGGGAGGCGAGTAACTATGCCTTCCTGCCTTTGCTTGCTTTTGTCACTCGCCATTACGAGTTGGAGGCGAGTAACTTCAACTTTCTGCCTCAGCTCGCCTTTGAGCTCGCCGTGGCGAGTTGACCTTTGCATTTCTTCATATTTTCTTGCTTCTAAAGTGTCCAGGCGTGCATTTTCCTACAAAGAGTTGACATTAGATGTGAAAAGCATAATTGAATTATTCTTCAGTATTTGTAAGCTTTTCGCAGGATAACTTGCAAACTATGTAATCAAAGTGCCTAAAATATATAGTCTATTTAACTCCTTTTTGACAATTATCAATTACATAATAAATATTGGGACTAGTTAAGGAAGTGGCTTCTCTTGCTAAAGCATGAGCCGCCGCATTCGCTTGTCGCCTAATAAACTCGACCCTATTGAGTACTTAAAATCTATTAATCATGAGTTGGTTTAGTGTATGCTTGGATAGATAGTGAGATTGATAAAATTACGATACTATTGTGATTTTCTTGGAATATAACTTTTGCCAAAATTGCATTAACTCAACGTGAAACAAGCATAGTTGTTGCTTCATGATTTTTGGTAGAAATATGGTATATATTCAAAATATTAATGGAAAAATAAATTTGGATGTCAATGCAGATAATACAACCCAAAAGAACTTGATGGAAGGAGGAAAGAAGAGAAAAACGAAATCAATTTTTTCAAAATTTTCGAAATCCAAGAATGATTGAAAAAAAGGAAGATAAAGATGTTAGTAAAGACCTCTCAAAAAAGAAATATGATATTAAAGAGGTAAAAGAGTCTACTAAAGATATAGTAATCGAACATGTTCTTATACTACTCCACCAACGTGTAACCAACGTTCTCCTCCTCCTCAAGAGAATAATTCAAATGATATTACTCAAATATTCAATGATGAAAACACAGATTCATGTTCCATGATGTGACTTTGAATTTAATATATAGATATGGTACAATAAGGAACTTGATGAAGCAAAATAAATAGCAAGATAGTTGCTAACTAATTATTATGTTAGTTTAGGGGATATACTTCTTTCCAGTTTCTTTTGAAAATTATCTTCCTTTTAAGTTTTTTCTATGCTTTGGATTATGTAGAAAATAATAAGCTATTTTAGAAATTTGGTTGCTTTATAAAACATCTCTAACAAAATTAAACTGTCTAGTCTCTTTAAAATACATATAAAAATAAAAATCTCATGAAACATGAATGAGTATAACAAAGGAATTGAAATGAGAGAGAAATGAGGGAAAGATCTTGATTGTATTATTCAATTCAAGTGAATTATAAGCTTATATAGCATTTTGTGAATTGCATAGTGACGGACGCTAAATTTAGCCCAACTTTTAGCGTCCACTTTTTATAGATGCTAAGTAGCGTCTACATTACATACAATTTTAATTTTAAATACGTATTTAGCATACACTTTGTAGATGCTATTTTAGCGTCAATTGGACGCTAGTGTTTAGCATCCAAGCTTTTATTATCATCAATTTTTTGAAAACTATATTGACTCTAAAAGGTTGTTAGCATCTACAATTTGCCTTTTAGCATCCATTTTTCTGCTTATTCTAAAACACCATTTTCTTGTAGTGCAACCAATATGTAACTTGAAAGTTAGTTAGTAATTCGTTACTGAGTTAGCAATTACTTGCACGTGAAGTTATAGAAATTAGTTTCCAATACAATGAATTCTAGCTGATTTCTCACTTATACTTCAACAGAGCAGAACACGAGTGAGAAGCCATAAAACAACCTTATTTGTTAAGAACTATACATGAAAAATATGCACTCATAGATGTAGGTAATCTCCTCCAATCAAATATACTAATGAGCTGCATAAACATCAAAGTGCTAAATAAAACTTTTTCAATATAAAAATGTTGGGTTAGTTGGTCTTGAAGCTCATTAAGATTAGAAAGTCTCAACGTTTTTATAAGATTTACAAAGGTATTTACAAATCTTCTACCAATAAAGTTTTTACATTGACATCAAAAATTAAACCGACGTTATTGTATGATATGGACCAACTTCTTATCAACATAACTATCCATCATTGACGAGTGCTATAAAACTTTAACCTCATGCTTTTAACTAGAAAGTATAATGAGAAATACCTCCCAATTAAAAAGAATAACTTTCAAAATTCACAAGGGATAAATATATACCAGGTCAATTGATAAGGACACGTGGTCCACCCTATATCGACTCCAAGCCATATAATATTTTTCAATAAAAAATAGATAAATCCAATAAATCTTGTAGAAGTCTATTTTATTAAAAAGACAAACCTCCACGGCATCAAAAAAGTCTATAAGGCTATCATACCAGATTACCTTAATCCTCATGAGTTTAGCTCAGTTGATAGAAACAATGCATAATATATGTAAAATTTGGGATTCAAATCCTGGCCACAAAAAAACACCAACTTGCTTTAAGCTAATATAAACAAATATAACTTTCTAGGATTATATATTAAATTTTATAATTTGCATTAAATGAAAAATTAGTTAAACATTTTTATGATTTAAATATATTGATCTATATTAATTTTGACATATTCAAATAAGATGTCATATAAAATTCGATTTTCTAAAAGGATGTTAGACCTCAAAATAGAAAAGTAATCTCATTAGACTATTAACTTGTTAATCTACTACAAAATCCTACTCTACTCACCATCACTAGAGTGGGCTAGATTTCTCAAAAATAATTGTGAAACTAGAATTTAAGGTAGTTTTTAAAAAGGAAATATCGGACCTTAAAAACAAGTTTATAATAAGTAATAAGAAAAGTTTAGGCCTAACAATTTTAAACTAGGTCAGACTAAGATGTTGCGAAGCTTAGCGTGTTCCCACCCCTACCAGGCACATTAACAAAATAATGTAATAGATCAATGAATTAGCAAAGGACAATAAAATGAAGGGAAAAACTTGAAACATGTCAATCATCCTAACCAAACAACTTCCTGGTCGTGCTACACTTTTCACAAGGATATCAAATTGATTTTTTAGGGTATAGTCACTACGAGAATTTTGGTGAGGCGAAATGGGACAAGGGGTGAAGAATTTCAAGGGAATCGGCTACGATAAGATGCATGATGCGTGCTATTAGTCACGCGTCACGCAAGAATAAGGAAAAAACAAGATGTACATCTATGGTCCATGACGTGACACATGCCTTGAGCCATGCATCACGCCATAACGATGAATTTCAAAGTGATCCGCTAATGCCTTGTATATGAACTGATATATTTCTCAATTAAAAAAATATAAGACACAATATTTGAAACTTTTGAAATATACTCAAAATTTACAGCATAATGAAGGAAAATGAGTTTAGTCTTGGAAAAATGTTATGAGTAGAATACTAAACTTATGTCTATATAGGTTAGAGAAATCATCAACAAATATAGTTTTTAAAAATATACTTGAACTTTTGTGTGGTTATTTGGTGTACTATTTTAACATAAAAAACTATTTGCCATGAAAATTGAGTTTTAAATTAGAATCAATTATGAATGTGTTATTTATATCATACACGTGGTGTGATTGAAATAAATGAAAGATTTTAAATTTATTAGTGAGAGAAACTTAACTTCTCTTTAAGTTTTCTTTCTCTCTTACTTATCGAGGATGAGTGGTTTTAGGTAATTTTTTGACCAAGAAGCACAAATCTGCATCTTTTTTTCTCGTTCTTTTGATCTAAGTAAGTGAATTCCACATATATTAGGTTTTTTCTGCCGTGTTTTTTTATGATTTCATCGTCTGAGTGTGACGTTATGTTGTTCATCGTCTTGTGCGACGTTGTTTGATTTCACGTCTTGTTGCGGTTTTCATCTGGTTCATAATGAAACATGATTTGGATGTCAACATTGCAGATATGAAAATACGAATATTCTGGTGATTTATATTTTATCATATTATTTATAGGCATTTTGCCGTTTATGCTATTAACTTGGGTGTTGTGAGTTTGTTCGCAGATTTGTCCTTTACGTTTTTAGCGATGTTGATCATGTTATTGTATATGATGTATTCTATCAATTTGAATGAATGAATATCGTTTTTTTTTGTAAAAAAAAAAATTATTAGTGAAAATTAAATTAAATTAATTTAGATAGATCACGCATTTGAAAATTTTATTGTTAAGTCCATTCTCTTTTTGCTATAAATTGCTCTAAGCAAAAGATGCAATTAGGAAGAAGGAATCCGTTTTAACAATTCTAAGGTAATATTATTTTTACTATTTTTTCCATTATGCAAGTTTGTCCGTAGTAATTTTTCCCTTCATGGAGAAGAGCATTTTCGAGATCTTCTTAAGTAAAAAAGAAAGTCAAATTTAGTAGAATAGTATATAAATTACTTCAACTCTTTTGTTGAATAAAATATTTTAATTTTCACAAATTTTGTATTTTTTTAAAATTATTCTAGAGGACTTAAGATCCATTCTTGAGATGATTTAATCCACCAGCATAGATAGATATATCTGCCTCTATCTTTTGCTTTCCATTTGTTTTTGTTTCGTAACCTCCGTTGGACATACCACCAACAATGAATTAATCTTCCTTAAAAAAATCAATGAATTAATCTACATGGTTTAATTTTCTAAAAACAAAATGAATTAGTCTAAATGGTAAATTATTTGAACTTCTTGAACAAGTTGTCAATGTTTGATACCTAACTCTTACGCATACAAAAGATTCAATTGAGAAAAAGAAATCACATTATATATCCAACGTGTTCTCCTACAAAAATTAGACATTACATTTTTTTCTTTTTCTTTCAGAAATGGTAAAAAGAATATCAGCCACTAAAAGTCCTTATTGAGTTTTTGTTTTTGCGTTTTTACTATAATATTAGCGGTCATTGTATATTTTTTGTGTTAAATCTCCAGTTTCTAAAAAAAATGACCCATAATAATCAGGAGTTGAACCTGGAGATAAATAAAACATGGTCAAAATTATATTGAGTCAACAAATAACATATTAAACAAGAACAAAATAAAATTCATTAAAAAATTATTCATCCCATTTATGTGCAAAACCATCTCTAGTATTTCAATTCCAGTGACTGATGATTCAAGTCAACACAAAGACAATTAGTTCCCTTTTTTCTTCTCTTTTCTGTTATGTTTTTTCTATTAATAAAAAAAGACATGTACATATTTTTCCCTATTTTATTTTTGGGTTAAATATGTTTTTGATCCTTATAAATATACCAAATTTTCGTTTTAGTCCCGCTAAAATTTTCCTTCAACTTTTAGTCATCCAAAAAATTTCCATCTTTACTTTTGGTCTCTCTTTTAAAGTAAACTCATATGTAGAATTCATATTTTTGAATAAAATTTTGCAGAAAAATTCA
>Ga0315915_1001686_pt1 | contig 27091 bp, 8 predicted proteins | sample MpolbnodulesMG_FD_207738 | JGI IMG/M metagenome (GOLD analysis project Ga0315915, IMG submission 207738) | Medicago polymorpha root nodule microbial communities from Los Angeles, California, United States - branched nodules | ecosystem: Host-associated > Plants > Roots > Nodule | place: USA...
CCCTAACAAATTTATAAAATTCGAAAAAATAAATAAATTTATGCAATATAACTTCATTATAACAAATATTCATAATATTTGTTAACAAATATTCATAATATTTGTTAATAGCATTTCAGATCTACAACATAACTATATTAAAACTAAATATATTAGTTCATTGTGAAGTTTTCTACGTCAGAAAAGCAATTTTCACAAATATATTAGTTCCAGCCACACACTCGCAATTGAAACAACATTTGTACTATAATTACGCTGATATGAAAATTCCAAATACACAATATGGAAGAGAAATATGAGACTATAAAAAATATAAGACTATGTTACTCATTTTGAAATTATTTCTTGAAGCAATTGATTTAATGTTTTTAGCTTAATTATAAAAAAAATTCCCTTCTAGTTTCTATTTAAAAGATTTTCATGCTAATGATGATCAAGTAAAAGAACTTTAAATATATGTTGTTAACTATGATTTTATAACTACAAAAAACTAATATAATCTTTTTTTTTTGTGCAAGTTTTAAAGAATACCACTTGTAAATCTATGAATTTACTTTTTGTCAAAGAAAATTCATGAATTTATCATTTGAATATTCACTTATTTGATAGATTATGAATATTAGATTGGTCAAGGAGTAATTAGGTCTACAACGTTTATAATTCAAATTTAAAAATCTGGAGAGATTTTTTAATTCAATCACAATGACATTAAATTCCAGGTAACAAGTATATAAACATTTGGACATCTTCATCAATCACGTATTGAAGTTGGTAAAACAAGGGAGGTGTGGAAAGTCTCTCTTTCCGTAAACTCCCCTAAATCATAGTTGGGCCAAGTTGGTCGTAAAATGTAGCCCATTATTAGAAGCGAAAAGTAGTTGCGATAATTTATTTGTACACAGAAGGAAAAGACAATAACACCCTCGACTCTCACTCTCGTTTTCAATTTTCGCTGGCGCTCTCTTTTTCTCTTTCTTTTCTCTTTGGTCTTGTTCTTTTTTCTATCGCTGACTCTGACCGGGAAACTCACCAACTCAACCCTAGATTCTTCAATGGCTTTCGCTTCTTTTCTCGGAAGAGTTCTCTTCGCCTCCGTTTTCATCCTCTCTGCTTACCAAGAGTCAGTTCTTTTTCTTCTCGAATCCTTTTTTTTTTTTTTTTTTTGAAAAACAAAAATCATGCATGTTGATTAGTAGTACTATTGTAATTGCTGAAAATCTAAGGGTTTTAACTGATTTTTGTTTTCTACTGAAATTTTTGTTGTATCGTTTGGATCTGTTTTCGTTTAAGGCTTGAACGACTTGTCAGAGAAACATGGTTTAGTAGATCTATTTGAAATAGAGTTTTTTTTTTTTTTTTGGATCTGTTTAATTTGTTTATGATGCGTTATGTGTTATTGTTAAGCTGGGAAATTAGCCGGAAAAAATTTAAAATTTAGAGCTAGTTTGGATAAGTTTTTTTCACAACCACTCAATAAAATGAAAAAGTTGAAATTATTTTATCATAATAATTATGAGTGTTCTCACTAATAGCTTCTCTCATTAATTGAACTAAACTTTGGAACCTTAGTTTTATTCATAAGCTCATTTATTTATTTATATTATGCATGATTATTTATAATTTTTATACAGATTTATTTATTAGTTAGACACTAAATACTCATTTAGTTAAATTTTTCTAATTTGGAGCTGGAACTTATTTTCATATGACATTTGAATTCTAGAAGCACTCGTTTATTAATGGAATTTTTTTATGGCTTTTCTTTATTTTTCCTCCCTCTCTCAGATTTAATGACTATGGAGTTGATGGGGGACTTGCAGCAAAAGCAATCAGACCAAAATTTGATGCCTTCATACACAAAGTAGATTCGCAAGTTGGCTTCAATCTTCCAGAAATTGATGTTAGTCTCTCTTGTTCTCTTTCTCGTCAATAATGTCAGGAAAACATGATTTAAATTTAAAACAAGGAAAAAAAGTTAAATTACAGTGAACTAAAGTCCTACATGGATTTCGAGACTCTTTACGAGTTTAGTAATGGTCATGCATTTTTCTGTTATCATCAAGTATAGGGATGGCTAAAGTGAGAAGCCTGATTAATTGTAGACAAAAACCTACAAGAGTACTTAATACTCCCTCCATTCCTAAATACATGTGTTGTAGTCAACCACTTCACACGTGTCAATACAAAACTTTGACCATTAATATCTTTAGTTATCTATAATAATTTTTTTTTCTTCTTTTTTTTTATATATTTTGAAAATATTCAGTGAGACTAATTGAACAACATCTTATATACTTGCATTTATTTATATATATGGTCAAAGTAAGTTATGTAAATGAGCATTGCTAATATAAACTTACTTGCTGGCCGGTAAACATGGTATGCATGGGTATAATTTTGAAAGACTTTTATTAAATACGGGCTTGTGAAATATTCGTGGGACTATTTTTCGCTATAAGTAGCAATACCCTATGTAAATAGTATACACATTGTCAAATTGTGACGTGTACTTAGGAACAAAGGGAGTAATACTTGTGCCTTCATAAATGCATGGGTTCAATTAAGACTATTATGTTGGGTGTATAAGGTTGGTTTCGTGGTTGGAGTGAGAGAGCTAATAAATGAAATGATAAGGTGGGAGAAGGTTCGATTTCCTTCCACTCCCAACATAATATACTAATTATACAAATATTTGCCATTTGAAAATAGACTGTCATGTAGCCTTGACAAAGTATTAACGTATACTCCTAAAAAAGCATTAACTTGTCCATGCTTGTCATTAATTACTTTGGCCATGAGGCTTAAGTTTGCTTGACTGCTTGCCCATCATAATTTTGGGATCTCAGCAGGCAGTATGATATGATAGTGTTGGACATAAATGATAAAAATGTTCTCAGCAACTTTAAAAAGTTCATACAGCTTTTGAAAACTGAAAGGGTGGAGGGTTGATAAAGATGTTGGGGAAGTTATGAATCATCACAATGGAAAACAATTGAATTTTCTTTCGTCATTTTATCTGTTATGCATATTGTCATCCCTTTATCTACATCTATGTGTTCAATGATGCACTCCTTTTCATATGCATATTACTTTGCTTTGTATCTAGAAAATTTATGTTTATTTATATAATAATATAATTTATGTCATGAACAGATAAAGTTTTTAGTTGCTGGGGCTATTGCTCTCAAAGGCATTGGAGGGATTCTTTTCATACTTGGCAGTTCGTTCGGAGCTGTACTTTTGGTTTGTAGTTTGAATTCTCTCCTTGTAATTGAGTTTATTTTCATGTCTAGTGCCCTGTTTAATATGGTTCTTTTCTCCTTGTAGCTTTTGCACCAGTTGATCGCCACTCCAATATTGTATGATTTCTATAATTATGGCAATGAGGACGGAGAATATATTCAACTTTTCATCAAATTCACGCAGGTTAGAGTCATGGGCTCACTATCTTTTTAATGTATTTTCATGTTGAAATGCCTGATTTCAAGCTACTGTCACAGTGTTCCTTCATGTATTGTTGCAATTTTTTATTAAATGGTATGGTATTACTCCTTGCAGAATATGGCTCTTTTTGGAGCTTTGTTGTTTTTTATTGGGATGAAAAACTCCATTCCTAGAAGGCAACCCAAGAAGAAGGTTCCCAAAACAAAAACCTACTAGTAGCCGAAATTTCAAGACTCATTTTGCAAGAAGGTTCCCTGGTTGATCAGTATTCCCATTCCTCAACTTCCCAGGATCTGGCTAGTGCTTTTCTGGCACCAGCACAAATCTCCCCACCAAGTATTGTATTTTTAGGTGTAGCATCAGTCTTACATGGATTACACATGATTTATGTATGCATATATATTGTTCTTTTGCTCGACATTAGGAACTATCTTTCAATTGCTAAACTTGTCCACCAAAAGGAGTTAAAATGATTAGATTCTGTTTGCTCAAATGTGGAGATTGCTGATTTCATTCTTTCTAGCAAATTCAATATTAAAGGTCCTAAAAGTATGGCCGCCATTGAAGTTGCTGTTGTATTACATGTTCCCTGCTTTGATTTCTTTGGCCCTTTTCACCTGACTTGGTGTTTGTTCAGTAACGCGGGAGTTTGGCAAAATCAGAGTGAGCCTCAGTGATTTTGTTCTTAACTCCTATCCAACATGATACCAAACATGCACTATGACACAAATAAGGTTGATCAGTGAGACTTGTTAAGAGTCTTGTCTAATCTATCTGTTGTTGATTCACATGATGGGATCTATTTCCTCTAGGATTGTGTCTAGACAAATACAGTAGCAATTAATGTCTGAGAATCGGTATTGGTTGGAGAATATCAATGGTGGGTTTGATAGTACAGTAACTCTATTATCCATTGCTATATTGAATAATTGATAAAGTAATTAGTTATACGTGTATGTCGTGTTCTCCACTGATGTGTCAAATGCCAAATTCAAGAGCAGACTTCCAACAAAACTTTTGGCTTAACCATTTGTCTGAATAACGTGTTTGTTTAAGATTGGTTTCAGTTGCTTTTATTATGGACCACCATCATAGATGGTCCACCATGCACCCCCATTATTTTACCATTAAACTTATCTTTTTCCAATAGGTATCTGGTAGACCCTTTGCAGTTTGCACCATGTACTTTCTTTCAATTTTCCTTTGCCTTTGTCGTTAAGAGATTTCTTGCCGGACCCTCTTCAATGGCCTCCATCAATACCGTTCCATTCGATAAAGAGAAGATCTGACATATAAAAACCTTTGTCCAATACATGCAAGACTGGCTTGTTTTTTCTTTTTTATTTCAGATATGAATATGAATTTATTTAACTTATACTGACTCAAAGGGTTGTTTGGAAAGACGGTGTTGAAAAGGTCATTTGTTGTGCCGGTTGTGTATTCCACCTTGTGTCCTTTTTTGGAATATGAAGAAAATAGATGCTGGCAAAACTACATCTAGTTCCTGAGAGGAAGACAAAGATGAGTCACATAGGCTTAAACCTACACATGGTAACATACTAACAACATTCCCGTTTTTTCATAAAATAAAAGAATGAACTGTGTGGTGCATAAATGTTTGAGGAAGGCTTGAATCTCTAACAAAAAGATCCACAATAGAATGTCTATTGGATGTCCATTGGATAACATTTAGCATGAGAAATTGTAAGTTTCGTTAGTTCAATTAGTCTAATAGCAAAAAATTGTGGTATGTTGTGGACAATTTATAAAGATGGTTCACACACATCAATAGTGCAATTTTCTCTTTCTCGAGGCACGTTTACCAAAGGCAAACAACGCCCTTTCTCCAAAACCGAGTCTAGGGCATGACGAATCTCCAACAAACATTTAAACATTTGCCAAAATTTACGTATGAGATTTATACAAACACCCTTTTACTAGGGCACCTTCAATGCTACAATTCATTATGGATGACTTAAATAAGTTTCGCAATATTAAAGATGAGTAGCTTCAGCTAGGAATCGTCTCTACAAGATTCATTAATGAACTCATTAAGAATGTGCTATTTGAACTAAAAGATTCTTGAAGACGTGGACGAACCATTGAAGGTAATCTTAACTCTGGTGCAAGTACTGCTTTTGCACTTCATACAAACTTTTAAGAAAATGCTTTTTCTCATTGAGCAAAGAATCTGGGAACAAATCTGTGACCACTTGCTTAATATGCCCGAGTCCCTTACAAGTTACCACTAGGATCAACCACATGTCCAACCAGTTTTTAAAGTTTTAGAGATTGCAAGTGATTCGAAATAACTTCATCAACTTATAGAAATTAAAATTTGATTTTACATTGATAAATAATCACATCACAATATATAATGGGCCACAAGTTCCAGTCTACTCTCCATGAGTATCAGCAACCTATGCATATATTTCCATACTTATGTTGAATCTCCATACTTTTCTTATTAAGTTCTCAAGGCTATATATTTTAACTGATCATCAAAAGATAAATCTGGAACATAAAAAAGGTGGCACTAAGAAGTGGTCAAAGCTTTGTATTATTTTCAATGTCAAACACAAACATACAATCAAATAAAATCACATATTCCAACCCGAACTTAAAAAAAAAAAAAAAACTGAGTCTTGCTCATTACAAGGGTAGGAGATTCTGAGCATCAATCATTTCAGAGATCAAGAATGAGTTCTCGTGACCAATAAAAGGCCGCAAAGTTTCCATGAATCAAACAGTTACTGTTGACACACAACACTCTTGGATTGTAGTATCTGAACAAGTGGCCACAAGATGTCCAATCTGTGTACATTTCTGTTCCTTTCACCCTGATACACAATTTGGTCATCATTCATCAACAACAATGACTTGATAGCTAATATAAAAACATAATAAATTCATGCAGCAGTTTCAATTGGTAAAGTATAATCTTGTTCAATGTTAGTATTAGAATTAGGTGTTCTAGTAAACAAAAGGCATGCAAATGAAATTTTATACAATCTCAATGTATCTGATGTTTTCAACTACAGCAAATAAATTCACAATGATTGGCATGCAATAATTTTCGAAATATATTTTAATTAAATTATATATAATTGGTTTCCCTTAGTTTAATAACAGTTGTCACATCAACAAATAAAAAAACAGTGCAGTAAGAAGGTTTGACTCTACAGTCTACAACAATGGCCATGCCTTATTTCTATAGATCGGTTGGCTAGGTTTGATTCTAGAGAAAATAAATCTGCTGTTAGTTATTATCTTACCTCAACGATAAAGCATATTGATATCTTCTTATCACGAGCTTTTGTTGCACCCTTCAAAATTGTAAGCCCCAAGCTTCTTACAGCTTCTGCTATTTCAAGAAAATGGCTGCTCTCTTCACATAGCGTCTACAAGAAAAGTCAGAATAAGAATAGAGAATGCAAGCAATACCTCGACAGGGGGAGTTTTTCTTTGTGTGTTTGTATTATGTATTATAATTTTTAATTAATTTCTTTTACTTCATAAATCAAATTGTAATATTCCAGGTCATACTCACACGTACCTCAATAAGCATCTGTCCGTTGTTGCTAAGATTCTCCACTAATATGGAATGAACTTTCAGATGACCCCCTACCTCAACTGCCCAACTTGAACCCTGCTCAGAACTAGAGGATCCAAGAATGTCTGTTTCCATATGATGCAACTGCAAAATTGCAGTAGTGTTAATTAAAGAAGGGAGAAAATCAACAAAAATGCTGAATGTCGTCATTTGCATTCAAAAGCTTATATCTTAAATAATAACTAAAGAAAAAAAATTACAGTCAACTTGAAATGTATCCTAAAGGTACATGTTTAGGAAAATTAAATGCCACTGTTTCCAGTATTAAACCAGGGTGAGAAATCAGCTACTCCCTTCGTTCCTTTTTAATGGTCACTTTTGTAGAATAATTTTGTTCATATTATTTATAGTTTTCAGAGTTCAATGCAACATAACAATTTTTTGGATAATTAATACCCTTAACTATATACTGCAGAGAGACAGAAATAGGTTGAGTGGGATGATAAATAGTTAAAGAGTATTATTGGAAAAAGACAAATAATTCTATCAAAAGTAACAGAGTTTATGGATTTTCTTGCTATGTGCAAATAACCTTAAAACTACTAAAAAGGAATGGATGGAGTAATTAGTATTTAACCATAATTTTGTATGTATGCAAATCTGAAAGTTCAAATGGCAATCCCAACTTGATATAAAATGTAGTCAAATATTTTTTTACAGATTATGGACCAGAGGATATATTTCTCAAATCCCTCTAAACCTTACCTTTGATTTAGTATCAGCAAGTTTAGTTAGCTTGTCGGCATGATTAGTTATGCTTTGCAGAAAGAGCATGTGCTTTATCGAACGCTCCAGTAGTGAATCAATACTACACTGTTGAAGTTAACATAAAATGTTTAGCCACATGAACCAGAACTGCAACCATCACTCAAAAAGCAAAAGCGGGTGCAAAAATATTACAGGAAGTTACCTTAGCTCCGTTTGGTACCAACTCTCTAAGCTCCTTAATTCGATCTTGGATCAGTTGCCTGTCTCTTGGCCGAGGTCTACAACTTTCCCCGGGCCTAGCCCTCTTCTTGCTGTTTTTAGATGGTTCAGAAGATCTTTCAAATTGTTCACTACAAGCACTAGGACATGTGGAAGAAACAACTTTAGATGATGAACTCAAACAATGGTTTTTGTCCTCTCTGACAAGAGAAGGATGATCTATTGTGTGCACATCTTGAATAGAAGCATCAGTTGTTTTTCCAGAACTCAATACAGATTGCATTGATCTACAAAATGATAATTCACTATTAACCTCATTATTACTACTGTGACAGATATTGGCCACCATTGCTTCCAAAAGATGCTCTGGATGAGATTCAGAAGTCAACTGACTAGTGTTAAACACATCCGGCACATCCACAGTTTTCATATCTTGATTAACTTGTGTCAACCAATCAAAATATTTACTCCCTTTCAAAGAAGATGGTCCAAGTGCTTCAAGTAGTTCACATCCAGCCGGAAACTTCAACGGTGTGTATGAGGAATCCTTTTCCGATTGGTGTATTAAATCATAGACATCAACATTATTTATAGCAGAATTGTTTAAAAATGACAAGCGATTTTGTTCCGAGTCCAATATCATATTTTTGCAGCCACTACTGCCCCCTTCACACTCCCTCGCGTTTATAGGTCTTATCTCTCCAAATTCCTGATGCTCCACATTAATCATATCAGACATTGACTGAAGCAAAATGGGACTCACATCACTATAGAGCTCGGCCCCTTCATGCTTGACCATATTATCACCCATTTCCCAATAAGCAGAATGAGCTGTGTTGTTCCTCCCAGAACATTGAAGGGGCGTCAAAACATCCACTGTTTTATTCCTCATGCACGCAGGCATAATATCTGAAGATGATTTTTCCTTCAAGACATCCGGCTGAAAAAAAGAAGTGCAAACCTTGTAATAATGCTCAACAATCCTGGTTATAAATAATTATGGCATAACTCCACTCGCTTTCCATATTAGTGAACGCGTAACAATGGCCATGCGAAATGTTACACAAATCCCTTACCCCCTAACATTTAATAAGACAAATCAAGATCTATGATCGAGATCGTTTAACTGAGTCGTCCAATCTCAAATCAATGGTCGAGATTGATTACTGCGTGAAACTGTGTAGAATTATTACTGCAGGCAATCCAGGTCCATGTACGAAGAAGCTTACCTGAGATGAAGAGCTCTTCAAATTACTTTGTATTTGACTGGGAATGTGGTCTATTGAGTAATCTTGAGTAGACAAAAACAGATTTCTTATATGATTAACAACTCCCATATCTTCATTCACCTGCAGCAGCGGGTGGCAAAAACAATGCAAATTATCAAATGTTTACACAATAAATGAACTTCCTCATAAGTTTATATCCTGGAAATATCCCACAATCCATCAAAATCATAAGACAGCTCATGACAAGAGAATGAAATTAAACAAATTATACAAGGAGATTAAGAGCAAGACCTAATAGATTTTCTAACCAAAGACTTATTAAACTCGAAAAGTATTTTAGAGAAAGAGAAGTAAATAGGCACAAATCTTTAATTAAAACTAATTAGCTACTTCTGGATTAAGTAATTGACTCTTTTTACCAATTTAGGCAACTGTTTTATATTTAAAAAAAAAAAAAAAAAAGAACAGATAACTTATTCTCCATACTAACATCACGTCAGGTTGATATCTATATCTATAACGATATTATCCATATGTTCAGCATTAGCAAGTGCCACAGTACTTGATTTCATGCCAAATCCTCTGGTTCCAGTAGCTAGTTTAGTAAATTATAATTTAGAGTACTTGTAGCTAACAGAACTACATTATGCTTAAGTTCTCAAATGACATAACTAGGAGGGTTGATAACAGCTTCACTTGTTTATCTTTCTTTTTCACTAAGTTACATGTACATATTTTTCTAGTATATAATTAGGATTGTTCAAGTATTTAGCCAATATCTAAATCAACAGCTAGCTATTACAGAAATACGCTAGAAACGAAATAAAAGCAAGTCATGAAATCTGAATGGTCATGATATATTCAAGCAAAAGAACGCAAATAAAATTTAAAATCACAACAAATACAAGGAATGTTATGAACAGCAAGCATCATTGAAGAGATATTATGGTGCTCAAGCAAAGAAAATAAACATAAAATTACTCATCTTACTTTTATTAGAGAGCCAAGCTGAACAACGCCTAGTGGGACTGCAGACACAACAATTGTCTACAAGGAAAAGTAAAAGCTTTGTCAATGAAAAACTTCAGTGCAAACAAAGTATAGTGATGCAGACTAGGAAATTGTTTTCTATCGGCGAATTTCTAGGTTTCTTGCATAAAGTACACAAATGTGGAACGCATCATTATATTATTTCAATAAAGTTTGGTTGCAATAAGTGAAAAAGAACAATGAGCTGGAGTCTTGTAATGGCTTGGTTATTTGTCTTATTAAATACTATTACCACATGAACCATACTTTTCCAAATATACCATCCACATTAAACTGTCCATTATCATTATTATAAGTGTTCTCAACTGTAGATCGCGGAATATAGCAGTTTGTTCAAATTCAACTATGCAGCAGTGCTATAGCCGCTATTTGACAACATGATGTACTAAATAGCATAACGCTGAACAATAGCGATTTGTTCAAATTCTGCTATGCATATAGCTACCATTTAACAACACTGCTTGGTATTACTATTGGTATTGTGAGGTGATCCTAATTTTCAGACAGACATAGAAAGTTCACTCTTCCAATTCTAATAAATCAGTAAGCATACCCTAATTCCAGCAGAAAATTGATATTGCCACCCATCAGCAAACTGAAAATCAAACGAAAAGGGGGGAAGAATGAGAATGGTTGGAAGTTTAGTTAGATAGTGACATGATACTTGCCCAATACAAATTCGAGATCTTCAAATTTTCTAAGGACGGGGACAATATTAAATAACAAGAATTATCACCTCAAAAGACAAGCCAGAACTTGTAACTTGATTATTATCTGCACAGATCCACTGATGCTTTCCAGTAACAGCTACCTGTCCAACAATACTGTAAATGAAGGATCTTAGGACGAGGGCAACGTAAATGAAAGTTTCAAATCTTAAAATGTTGCATTTGATTAATCATACCCTTGCCCTAATGGATATGCATTATATGACATCTTTGCAACAGCTAACCCCAAAGCGTCATGTGAAAATTTCCCACCCTCAATCTGTTCTAAGGTCTTCTGACAGTACTTATTTTCTGAAGCGTCAAAATAATCCAAATTGTCATAGTAAGCATCCTCCAATGTCAAGATCCTGCCCAAAAAAAAATACCACATCTCAAAAATTTAAGATAATGCATAACTCTTTATGCTAAGTGAATTCGTAACATAACCACTAATTTACTAACATTTGCCTATCCAAAATAAAGACAGGCATGGAAAATCACCAGACATAGAAGGGAAAAAAGCCAAGGAAGAACATAAAGGAAAATCATTAGTCCTTTACACTAAAAAATGATTAAAAAAAATATAACATGATCTGGTTGTTATTAATAAAAACAAGATGTATACGTTATACGACCAATTAAGCTAACCGGATGTTTAAAAGATCGATTCAAATTTCAGACCAAGGGATATAATCATGCAAAACTACAACTTCACAACCAATTGGTTGGATTTGATTGGTTAACGAGCTTCAGTTAAAAGATTCAATACATGTGATGCACACAAAAAAGGAGTAAAGATTGTAGTAATAACATACATTGGAGCACAATGTTTGAGCTTCCAAAAGATTGCATAATTCCACTGAGTATTGAAACAAAGACTTCTAAGTAGTTGATGCAAGTTGTTAACCATCTTCTTCTTCCCCTTATAAAAAGTTAGAAACTTTTACACCTCAAAGACACCTCAAGCAAAAGGGCCTCCAAATTAGTCCTCAAAAAAAGAAGAAAAACCCTCCAAATTCCAATCACACAAAACCAATCAAATCAAGTTTCCCTAACTAGCTAACTTCCTCTGTAAGACCCTCTTCCAGCTTGCTTCCTCCGCAACCCAGCTCGCCGTTTTAATGGCGGTTCTCTTCCAACTGTTTGTAGCACCACACAATCCCAACCCATCACTCACACCACAAAATTCTCACCACCCCACCAACAAAAGCTTCAAACTTTACTCCCTAATCGGTAAATTAAACAGAACCAAACCCTCTATTACGCTGGAAAAGCAAAAATACAAGCACAACAAAACTTGCAACTAGCCATAACAATAAATTGAATGTAAACTACTTTGTTCTTGATTTTGAAGGTAGATTCAATAAATTTAGCTTATATCTGATGACATGTCAAAGTGTTTTAAGAGAATTGAGGTGTTGAATATCTCTGAAAATGTGAAAGATTTTGCAAACAATGAAGAGTTCTGCTTACCCTTTTCACAGAGAAAAAGAGAGAGAATGAGCTTGTAGTAGTTGGCAACTGCTGAGAAGAAAGTGAATAGGCAAAGAGTGACAAAATGTCAATGGTGTGAGAGAAGATATGTGTGAGTTCTTCTTCTATATTGTAGTTGGAACTTGAAAAAAGATTATGGTAAGTGAGTCGTGCAGTTTTCAATCTCAACCGTTGAATCTAAAGTACTCCCGTATATCGTTAGAGGGAAAGGAAAAATGTTAGCGGTAGAGATCAAAACGCTTAACCTCTTTCTTAAACTTCTTTTACGCTCCAACCTTTTGTTTTGTAATTTCGTTCGTCCGATCTTAAATTAATGAAAGAGATTGTTTTCTACGAATATTTGTTTTTCTTATCCTAAGAAATCTAGATCCTAAACATAAGATTATAATGCATTTTATTATGGTGAACTTTTATGTATTTAAAACAAATGAAACAAAATATTGACTTTGGAGACTAATAAGGGAAAAAAGTCCCAAAGGGAACTTCATGGAGGATTAGAGGCTAATTAGAGCTTTGTATTTAACATTAGCATCCACCATTAAGAGAAATCCAAAAAGGAACAATCCAATTGGGTTATGACTTATGAGTATACTTTATGGTGGTGAATATGGATGGCCAACAGCATCATATCAAATTGAGAACATGCTTCCTTATCTTTTCTTCATGTTCTCAACCCTTTCTTTGAAATTCTAGTAAAGGGAGTCCCCTTCTTTAGGTACTTTTCAACAATGATCTTATTGTGCCTTACTGTAAAAAGAAAACAATCATCTTATTGCCCTAAAGTTATCACACCTTCACAATTTTGCATCATATATTTATGTAACCTTTTACCCTTCCTTGCATTATTTTTGTTTTTGTTTTTGAGAGGACCCTTCCTTGCGTTATAATTGTATATATTGAAAAAGGCCCTCTCATTTTCATGAAAAGATGCCTCACCAAAACATACAAAATTATGTGATCGGTTATTTTCTTCACTGGCTTATATAGTACATTTATTGTTTTTTATAGACAAATGATAGTAATTTTTTTGTTTGGAAGAGGACTACGCATCTTTTTTGAACCCTACGTCTTGTTAGACAAATGAGAATAATTAAACCTTGCATCTTTTTAATACTTCTTCAACGTCTCAATTCATATTATCAGATTACGCTTTCTGAAGACATTATTGTTATATTAGACTGCACATTATCTAATTTTTTTATAGCATCTGGAATATTTTTTTATGACATTGTAGCATCTGGATTTGTTTTTTATGATACACATTATCTCTACTTGAAGATTTAGCCTAATTCTATTAAGTTATCTCTTTACTTGGGGATTTATCCTAATTCTATTAAGTCAACCCCTTTAGATTACTTCTTGGACAAGAGACATATCAGCAGGTGGTGTTTAGGGCAGTCACGTTTCTACAGGATGGGTGGCAATCAAAGCAACTATTGCCTCCAATTCAAGTGACTTCAAGGACTCCTCAGATAAACACTTGGATTGCACCACCTACTTGATAATATAATGTGGATACTAGGTTTTTTTGTTAAAAGGAATTGTTGAATATTTTAAATTGCTCTATCGTTTGTTTATGGGTTAAATATGTTTTTGTTTTCTATAAATATATCAAATTTTTCGTTTTATTTTATCTAAAATTTTACTACATTTTTAGTCTCTATAAAATTTTCAATCTCCACTTTGGTCTTTATTTTTAAGTCAACTCATGTTTTTTTAATGAAATTGTGTAGAAAATTGTAAAAATATCTCCCAGAAAAAAGAGAATTTTTTAACAAAACATGAATTAAATATGAATTTTTAACCGCCAAAAATATAAAAATTCATATTTAATTCATGTTTTATTAAAAAAAAAATCTATTTTTTAGAGAGATTATTATAATATTATAATTTTTTTGCAAAATTTTATTAAAAATATGAATTCTGCATATAAATTCACTTAAAAGAGTGACGGAAAGTGAAAATTGAAAACTTTTGGGGACTAAAAGTCGAAAAAAAATTACAGGGACTAAAACGAAAAATGTAGTATATTATAGGGACTAAAAACATATTTAACCCTTTATTTATTAATGAAATGCGAATGAGTATGTGCATGTTTAAATTGACAATAAATTAAGGGTACGCTTGGTATATATGATAGGGAGACAATATATGATAAAATTATTATACCCTACAAAAATATCTTGTTTGGTGCACCAATAAAAAAAAAGATAAAATCAACCAATTATTTATCCTATCCTATTCCGCTCTTTATTATTTTTATCTTTAGTTTAAACTTGGTTAGGAACCTGATAACATAAAACATCACACAAGCGTGTTTTCTAGTATTTTTCAAGAACGTTCTTCGACTTCACTCTAGACATATCTTATCTTTATCCAACTTCTTATTATATAATGTCTTTATCCTATCATACGCATCAAACAGAACCTATAAAATCACAATGGACGATACAATTTTGATTAAAACTACATTTTAGAGCTTCATAAAATTATGGTGTCAGTGTCGTTATAACTACATTTTAGAGCTTCATAATATTATGGTGACATTGTCCATACAAATATACACACTACAAAGGGACAAAAGACATAAAGCATATGATATAATTATTCTAATATAAACTATTTTATTTAGTAAAAATATATAATTAATACAATTAATACAAAAAAAAAGGGAGCCAATAAAAGAGAAAATACACAACCAATAGTATATTAGTTTGATAAAATTTACATAAATTTCATCTAAGAAAAGAGTGAATTTAGAACTTTTCTATCTTTTAAATAAGTGGTTCACGAATTATCGACGGTGGAAACCTATCGACAAAAGGTTACAAAAATGAGAAAAGAAAAGAGACATTTTCATCATGGTATTACTTTCGTTGCTTTCCTTTTTTTGCTTAACATGGTTGGGAGCCAAAATGATCCCAAATGGATATTGTAGCTGAACTTTTAGCTAACACGTAATCTAATTAAGAAAAGTTGACTCCTCAACCTCCAAAGTAATGAGTAGAGTGTTTGATTTCATTATGTCTTCACACTAGGTCAATATCGACGGGCATATGAAGGTGCAACACCCGTAAAGATTTCAATTTTTTTTTTGGTACAAGTAAGGATGTCAAATTTAATTCCACTAATAATTATTTATTTTACTTTAAATATGTTTTTTTTGTCTCTATAAATATACAAACTTTTCGTTTTAGTTCCTCTAAAATTTTCCTTCAACTTTTAGTCCCTAAAAAATTATCCATCTAAACTTTTGGTCCCTCTTTTAAAGTAAACTCATATGTAGAATACATATTTTTGAATAAAGTTTTACAGAAAAATTCACAATATTATAAGAATCTCTCCAAAAAAAATTAGAATTTTTTAACAAAACATGAATTTAATATGAATTTTTATATGTTTAACGGTTAAAAAATTCATAATTAATTTATGTTTTGTTAAAAAATTCTAATTTTTTGGGGGAATATTTTTTACAATATTCTATACATTTCTGCACAATTTCATTAAAAAAATACAAAAATTAACTTAAAAATAGAGACCAAAAGTAGTGATTGAAAATTTTATAGGGATTAAAAGTTGAAGAAATTTTTTAGAGGGACTAAAACAAAAAGTTGGTATATTTATAGGGATCAAAAACATATTTAACCCTAATTATTTTGGTCTACTGTGTAACAAATAATCACAATATTTTTCAATAATGTATTGAAATTTTAAAAAAAAGTCTTTGATCGTGCATTTTATTAGTCATAATAGTTTGTGATAGTAAAATAGTCCTCAATGTTGACATTAATTATTTTTATATAGACTAATGTGACAATAAGTATATTGAAGGACTAATATGAGAATATCAATGAAACAGTTTAACATAAGCAACTATCTTGACTAACATAATACAGATTCAATAACTATTATAAAATTTCGATACATTAAATATCTATTACGCCTACTTATTACACATTCAAAAACCAAAATGACTATTACCTCAATTTAATTTTACATGTGGTGAATATATAAATGACTCTAGTGGTCACTACCTAATTAATACCAAAATATCCTTAATGAAAATGTTAACAAGAGTTTTAAGACACTTGTTTAGAAGCTTAAAATGAAAGAGTAGTGTTAACTTGTGCCCTTATGACACATGTTAAGAAATAAAAAAAAAGAAATATTTTCTTAAATTTTATGCATTCAATTCATTATAATATTAAAAATTAAATTTAATGCACGTATTCTAATACATTATTTCTACATTTGTCTTCTAAATTTGTGTCTTAAGGGACACAAATTAACATTTCCCAAAATGAAATCATACTTAAAATTAAAATTGTGCATTCAAGACATTGAAACAACATAAAATAACTTTTTCTACATAAAATTTATCAATTATTTATATTTTTGTTAGCATAACCCTATCTTTAATTAAGCTATGAGGATCTGGGGTGAGGATTTCGTTCGAAAGATTTTGCTTCCATTATGTGGATAAAATAGGAGCAAGGAATCCTATGGAAATCAATTCAGCCCGTACTCTCTTTAAGCTTCAGAGTGTAAAAAAAGATAAAGAAATTTTTGTCATCTTGTGAATAATTAGTGTCTACAATGTTGATTTTCTTACTTCAATTGGGAATACATATCATAACTTTTTTTGTATAAGAATGTAGTCCATTGTTGAACCGCTAATAATGTGACATGATAACTACAACGGTTAATAGTAATATGGTCCAAAACCATGTTGTCACTTTCACTAAAGAGCCATTAATATTCGACCTTCGGGGTGTGAAAATGAAATTACAATTACTTTTTTTTTATTGGGATCTCCACAAACACAAAGTAAACTTTACCTACCCAACCGCATAATATCGTAGCAAGAAACAAGTAAAGTCAAACATAATATAGGAGTACTATATTTTTATAAATTGATAAGCTTTGTACCAGTGAAATAAAGTAATATTCCTACCACAATGATAGGTTCAAAATCCTTTGTAATCACACGTATATTTAACATGATAAAGTGCTTAATCCAATATGTTTTTTTGAAGATAAGATTGGATTACTATAATTTGTCATTTAATTGAGATCTCACAAATATTATGTGTATATTGACATATTTTTTATATAACACATATAGTGTTTTAAAACCCGGACGGACCGGCTGGTTGGACCGGTTGGCCCGCGTCCGGTGCAGCGGTTCGGGTAGGTTATAGGACCGGATATGCAATTAACCCGCTGAAACCCGGTGTGGCCCGGTCAGATCAGTGGACGGACCGCCGAACCAATTTAGCCCACCCAACCCGTTTTCCATTATTTATTTATTTTTTAATAAAATACACGACATATATAAAGACAAAAACCCTAGTAACACATACTCCTAACCCAAATGCTATTTTCAACTGCCATTCTCCACTCTCATCTCAACCGATGAAGATGATGAATATGGATATCAAGACTATTACAATTTGACTCATGGGCATAAATAGTTTATTGATTAGTGAATTGTTATAACTTATGTGAGTTTCCATTTTTTATTGACTATGCAACTTACTTAGGCTTGTAAGCCTGTTATAATTTGATTTCCAACAATGTTTAGAAAATACTATGTTTTAAATGTGGAATCTGAATTAGAACTTATTATTTGTAAGGTTTTTTATGCAGTAATATTATTTAATGTATGAGCTAATTTGAATTTGAATTGGAATTAGCTTGAAGCAATTAAGAAATTAACTTGCAAACTTGCAGTTGTGAATATAATTTTTCTTAATGTACGAACTTTAAATAGAAAAAAAAATGACAGAAACTTTTTTTATCATAATTTCATTCATAATGTAATTTTTGGTCATAAATATTTTTATATAGACTGTGCCAATAGTTATGCGGTTTGACCAGTAACCCAGTGTCTTGACCGAGTTGATCACCGGTCTGGGTTTTGAAACATACATACACTATAGGGATGTAAGAGCCAAAGTAGTTAGTCTTGTTTTTTTTAATTGATCATGTTAACCGGTGCCCTCGGATCGAGCACTGGTTAAGAAAGACCAAAAAAAAAGTATTAATTTAAAAATATAACTTTTTAAACTTTTGAGGAGCTGACTACACAAGTTCCAATGTCATATTACTATATATTTACTTCCTTAATCAGTGCTTTGGAGACACCGGTTAACATTTTATTTTTTTAATAACTAGTTAGTATTGTTTTAATGTTCTAAAAGTAATAAAAATTGTATTTTCTACCTTTTATGTGAAGTTCTACTATGATAATAAGAGTTGTGAGAAAGATGACAAAAAAATTATTAGAAAATAATACTATTAAATATGAATAGTTTAGTTTAGTTTAGTTTTATATCTAAGCCAACAAACATAGTTTAGTTTAGTTTTGTTATTTATATTTGAAATTGGTGTTATACCTCGATTGGTATAATTTTATTCCTTTTATTTTGGGTGCTGGCCATTCATCATCCTCGTGTAGGACAAAAAACATATCAACCTGAATTCTGAATGACAATGCTTTGTCATTGTCTCGTTGTTAATTCAGTGGATCTGAACTGCTAATAATGAGATTCAGCTAGCATTGTTTTGTCCTCAAACTATTCAACATTCTTTGGTGTAAGCAATCATGTAATTGGGAAAATGATCACCACCACTACACACCTGCAAAAGCACTAGCCGCCAAATCTTGTATATGGAGAAATATTCACACTGTGCTTGTCGTTATGAATGGTGGTTAAGAAAGTCAAAAGTATGTTTGCATTGGTTCCAACAACATTTTGACTTTTAAAAAGTTAAATTTATCATTTTTTAATATTATATATTTTTATTTTTATCCCTTTATTTAATGCCCCAAGGACAATGGTTAACATTCTCGTTATTAATATACATTTTTATTTTAATAATTTATATTATGATGCATTTATACATTTTTCTTAATTCATGTTATTTAGTTTATAAGATAAGATACTTCTATATTTAGAAACAAAGACAGTAGTAAGCTTTTATATCCAAAAGCCTAATAAAAGGATTTGGTTCATCAGCATAGAGCTTTGTAGCTTCAATATGAAAATTGTGGGAAATAATAATCAAACATATTCAACTTAAATTTGAGTGAACACTCAATTTGACTAACCAATATGGGATTCAAGTAAAAAACTGAGGTAATAGATAACGGTTAAAAGCAATTCATATGTGAAATCTTTTGCTATTTTATTCATTCTTTTTATCTCAGAATAATCATAATGAAAACCACTAATTATCCTAAGAATTTCAAAAGCAATGGGTTAATTTTTAGGAAGATATGGTCAATATGGATGAGATCGAAATGAAAGAAAATGTTCCACGGTACTAGTTTTCCCACAAATTCAGGTTCTATAAAGTAGATATGTTGGCAAAACATCATATTCATCACCTCATAAACCGAAAGATAATATACTTGTCATTCCTTATGCTATTATGTCACGATGCATTAAAAACAAGATGATTATTGAGACCGCGTACCATTTTGAGCCAACTTTTTTTTAGGTAATGTTGACGACATGGTCAAATCATTATAAACTCATACACATGTGAAACGGTTAGGATTCGAACTTAATGATATCGTCAGTTGCTAGGACTTGTAAACCAGTCAACTTTTCTAACCAGACAAAACATAAAGGTTCACTCGAATTACGTAGAAAATGCTTATGAACATAAATAGTCTTTTTTTCTTTTAATGAAAGTATGTAAGATTTTATTAATTGGAAATATCATCAGAATACGCTTGGGCTTGGAGGTTCTTCTTCAATTCAAAACTTATTATTATTTCTAAATGGGTTTAGTTCAGCTAACAGATGAGCAACCCGATTGCTGTTTCTCCTGCATAGCAAAAGATAATGTTAGTAAAGCAACCTAATAATTAAGAAAGAAAATAGAAAAATAATAAAGAATAAAAAAACATGAAATATTAAAATGATTGATTTGTTCTTAAAGGAAATTTGCAATCAGCACGATAAATTGACTACGAAGTTTAGCAGGAAGGGTAACGATGGTAAACATAGTTTTAAAACTCGGCTCGAAGCGACCGGCCGGACGGTTTGAGCAAGCCTTTGGATCGCCATGCAGTTAACTCGGCGAGAATCGGTCAAAACCAGTAAAACTCGATAAAAACCGATGACTCGGCCGAGTATTTGGTTGGACCGGTTTGAAGCAAGAACATATTTTAATTAAATTATGCTGTAAAAAGTTGCATTGGTGGGAGTTGAACCCGTGACCCAACTGTTAAAGAAAACTCTCTCAGCCACTAAAACACTACTAGTTTTGTGTTCAATTTGTTTTTACTATGATTATAATAACACATGTTTGGATAAAGATCACTGTCTATATTAATATTACCATCTCGTCAAAATATTCATTATAAAGCAAATACCTTTCAATTTTCTTTTATTTTTTTTTATGATAAAAATACCTCATAAAATAAACGTATATAATCTTTATCAAAATCATCTTTCAAAAAAAATCTTTGTCAAACTCATAAGCATATATAATTATTTCAACAAAAAAGAAACATAAACATATATAATTACCAAGCTCAAATATTTCATTTAAAACTCACAGTAATTAGTCTATAAAATTATGTTTGTTGGATATTTATTTTTATTCTAATCTATATGTGTCATTATTTTAGTTTTTGAAATGACCAAGTCACCGGTTCAATCCGATTTAATCTGATTAAATACCTATACAAATTTAATCTGATTAAATACCTGTACAGATTTAATCTACACACCAAGCTATCTAATCGAGTCATCCGGTTTGATCCGATTCAGTCATGCGGTTCAACCAGTGACCTGATGGTTCGACCATCGACTTAGTGACCCAGTGCCTCTGCCGAGTCGATGACCGAGCCGAGTTTTAAAACTATGATGGTAAATAAGTGCACTTGGTGGGTTGAGACAAAATCACCTGTCCCAAGTCTCTTGGAGGGCTTGGTGTCCGTGTGGCTTGCAGTGTTAACACTATTCTCCTTGAAAAATTGGTGTGGAATATTCATACTAATGCTAACAAATTATGGTGCAGATTTTGTGCAACAAGTATCTCGACAATTTCAGTGTTCTAGATGTCCCTAAGAAGAATGACTCTACCACCTGGAACTTGATTTTGAAGGCTACATTGGTCTTGCGAAATGGTTTTGGGTTTCGGATAGGTAACAACACCACGTCATTTTGGTATTCTTGGACCACCTTCGGAACCCTTGCCAGTGTGATCATATGGGTTGATATTCATAACATATCCTTATGTATTCATGACTTAATAATAAATGGTAATTGGAACTTTAACACTCTGTATACTTTTCTTTCTAGCAATATTCAAAACCATGTGAAATCCTTGCCCCCCTGTTTGCATAATGACGTTCCAGACCGCATCACTTGGGCCGATCATCTCGACGACATTTATACAACAAGGTCGGGATACTTTTGGCTTCTTTTTTTCTCATTCTAAAGACCTCCACAATAACGACATCTCTTCGAATTAGATTTGGAAAATGAAAGCCCTCGATGAGATCAAGTTGTTCTTTTGGAGCGCTAGTTATGAGTCACTCCCCATGAAACCACTTTTGCACCGTCGTGGTATGGCTTTCTCTACTTTATGCTATAGATGTAATGATCATGTTGGAGATGTTTTACATTGTCTTAAGAATCTCCCCTCTCTCTCTCTCTTGTATATGGAGATCCTTGGGGTATATTGGTGCTGCTTTCTTTTAAGAGCCACACACTCACTCGTGGCTCAGAAAAGGTCTTCGTCTTTCGAACCCTCTGATTTTTGTGCAATGTGTCTTGGTAATGAGCAAGTTAGGTATTCATCAAATGTGACACAATGTTGGGAACTATCTTAATTCTCTCTCGACGTCCATGTGTGGTGGTCTTCTCTTTCACTCGCAACAACGTTGGACGTCTTAAAACCCTTCCCGTATGCAGGCTACGATTCTCAATGTTGATGGGAGCAGTTTTGGTAAAGTTTGAAAATTATGATCGATGTTTTTATATGAAATTTTGATTTTGATCAAAAGTATAAATATAAATGATCGTTGTTTTCAAGTTATAACAAACCAAACTAACTTTGTTTTCATTAAAAAAATAAATGATATTTGTTTGTTATATTGTTTGTGTCATTGAAATAGATAATCATGGTTAGTTTAGTTTGTTATAACTTGAAAGCAACAAACATTTATATTTTTAGTTTTATCAAAAAAAACACCGTTCATAATTTTCAAACGTTAGCACAAAAAAAAGAATAGAAAGACGGGCACGTGAGTGTCTGTCTTTTTGCTAGAATATATAAAGAAAATAACCTTTTTCAGCTCTTTTGGGCTGACTTTTTCTCTTTTAAAAAATGCCCTCAATTTTGAATACAAATAATACATGTAACAAATAGATGAGAATAAATTTAAATATTAAAAAAATATAACAACGACGATATATATATATATATATTGTTTTTTTTCTTTATCATTTAAAAAGTGTAATAAACTAGATGAGTATATTTATACTTACTTTTTTATTATCCCAATTATACCCTTAAACAACTTTTTCTATAATAAAGATCGTTGTTGATGTAATTAAAAAAAAAGAATTTAGATTCTATTTTTTTTGTTTGTGTCATTGAAATAAATAATCATGATTAGTTTAATTTGTTATATTTTTTTTTTAAGGATTGATTTTTTTTAAGCAAACATTCATTAAATAAAAAACACAAGATACAACGACTGGGGGCATTAGACCTGACCAGGTACAACCCAAATGGGAATATAACAATAAATTACAAATCAGGTAGAACAACCTAATTAATCATACAACGACTAGTGATTACAACATGTAAAGTTGTTGTGAATTGATTCACAACTTGCCTGAATCAATTGACAAAGAGAAGTATTTTTGAAACATATCAAACCATAGTGAATACATTTTTTATAATTAAAAAAAGATAAAAAAAGCGACAATTAATAATTTAATATACCATTAAGAAATAATTTTGATTATTAGATAAATCACACACAATTGATTTTCTCTCTCATTCTGATCAATTAGGCATTAAACTTGAATGTTGGAGTCATATATTTCAATCACAAATAACACTAAATATACATATTATGCATAAACCACCAATTCTTGGCAAATAATACATATCTCTCTCATTCTTCATGTATTGAATACGAGTCTTGAATTCATGCATGCAATGTGATCGTAAATATTATATATGAAAGAAATCCAAAATGGTTGTAAAATTTAACCCATATTACATTTATGTATTATTAACGTTCATATGTGTCTCTCTCTCTCTGTTATTTTTCTTGTGGTAATGCGTATAAATTATGTATAGTAATTTTAATAAATTTTGGTTTTGATTCAAATTATAGGTATAAATATTTTACACTTTCATATCGTTACAATTATATTTATCTTGTTCAAAAAAACAAATTATACTCATCTTTTTCAATAACACCAACAATATAACAAATCTAATATAAATTATAATTATTTTTAATAATATTTTTATATGCAAATTTTTTTAGAAGTATAATTGAAAGTAAAAAAGGTAGCTCGAAATCATGTATTCTCTTTATATAGTATAGATATATCTATCATCTATCAAATAACTGATCTTATTTTTCTATTTTATTATAAATAACTGCATCATAAAATTTTGTAATGTTATAGTATTATTTTATACACAAATTATAAATTATATCATTTATCACTTTGAAATTAGATAAGAGACATCGACAATGTTAATTATTTATTTAGTTTCTCTGTTTTTTTCCTTCCATATATTCTTTTATATCTTCTTCTCATTTTTGCATACCAAAATTTGTATTCCTCTAACTATTAATATATATCTATACTATATAAAAAAAAAAAAAACCATTTCAGCACTTTTGAGTTAACTTTTTCTCTTTTCAAAAGGTCTTCAATTTTCAATACAAATAACAAATGTAACAAATAGATAAAAATAAATTTAAATATTAAAAAAATGTAACAAACTTATATTTTAAAAAAATGTCTGATTTTTTTTTTCTTTATCATTTAAAAAGTGTAACAAACTACACCCTTAAACAACTTTTTCTATAATAAAGATTGTATTTAGATTATTTTTTTGGTTATATTGTTGGTGTCATTGAAATATATACAATCATGGTTAGTTTTGTTTGTTATGATTTGAAAGCAACAAACATTTATATTTTTAGTTTTAATCAAATCAAAATTCCATAAAAAAACACCGTTCATAATTTTCAAACGTTAACGCAATAAAAAGAGCGAAAGAACATGCACGTGAGTGTCCGTCTTTTCACTAGTAATTATAAAAAATCTAGTATCCCTCGAAATATTTATACACACTATATCTATATATTATTAAAAAAAAGTAGCGTGTCTTTTTATGTGTGGTGTCAATGATGGTCGTCCATTTCAACTGTGCACCACTGTTTTAAGAAGATATTAAATCCAATAATCTAAAATACAAAATCCACGACATCATGATCAATCAAATTAAATCTAATAATATCATTGGATCTAGCCTAAAAAATGATAGGCAATCCAATAATTCTAACAAATGAATAAATTAATACAAGAGAGAGGAAACAAAACAAGCGGGGAAAATGAGTTTATTAAGCGATCTCTTGAAAAGACCTTGCATCACAATATCATCCATCATCTTTTGCGGATGGGAAGCATCTGAAGTAGAAATTTTCTATATTGTACATGGCAAATTCTTATCTTCTTCCAAAAGTAACGACAATCATTGTCCCATTGTCCATAGAATATAAAAGAAATAAAAGTCAACTCTAGAAAATTTAATTTGCTTTATGTTCATAGAAGAGATCTAGTTTGTTTTCAAATGCAAATTATTTATTAAATTATTGTAATTAATTTTGTTTAATATATTTTTAATTAATATTAATTTTAGTTTTGAAAATAGTAGTAGTGTAGAATATAAAAAGTCATGGAATCATGACATGATTATACGAGGCCTGTTTACTAAACAGAAGTCATGTTTTCTTTGGAGGTTTAAAGTGAATCTTTTAGTAGCTTTACTCTTGAGTCAGACCATGTACATATGATCAAAGTCTAATATATTTATATGTTGTAACTCTTGATAGAAGAAAATGTTGGTATTTAAAATGAGTTAAAAGTCTTATTGAATGGAAGAGTAAATGATATGTTGAACAACATATAAGTAAAATAATTTAACTTCATAATGTTTTAAGTTTTTTAGTTAATAGGTAGGTGTACGGTGTTTAAAGTCCAACATAATTCCCTCATAAATCAACAAAAAAAATTCTCAACTTAGGATGTGCAAGAATTTTTTTTTCAAAAATATTTTTCTAATTAATTAAGTGTGCTGCAAAAATAGGGCTGAAGCAAAATGATCATCATAGAAATTAATAGCAGCTGCAACTTTACTTAAAAAAGAAGAAAGAAACGTATGGTATTAGATGCATGAAACGTCTTAACATTCATATATATCCAGATCACAAGGAAGTAGTAGCAGCAAATTGCACATTAATAACAAAAACAATATATTCAATACTCAATTAACACCAACCCTGTGGCCACCTATTTCTATAATCCAATTTTGGAAGCCATATCTTCTTTGAATTGGAACCCAACGTAGTTGTTCTCTTCTCTTTACGCGAAAACAATAGCTTAAATATAACTAGATCTTTGACCCGTGCGACGCCTCTGTTGTATGATCTTTTGGCACTGTGATCCTGCTTGAGATAGTACAAGTCATCGGATTCAGCCGGAAAGATCTCATCACGGGTCCGTGTAGTATTGAGTTTTGTATACTTTTGTTCAAGTGATTCCTCAGGTATGTTTCTTGCTAACAAAGGTGATGCACCTCCCCAATTGTTTGTGCCTAAAGATGGGTGTTGAGGTGTTCTAAATTCCAACATTACTTCTCTTTGTGTGTGCTTCATTTTTGAAGTGTCCTCCATTGTATCATTCACCACTTGTATTGGACGGACCCCTTGGTATCTTCTTATACTATAGTACAACCCTTTAACCAATAATAAAATACTAATATTTTATATAATTTAAAATTTAATTGTTGGATAATCCCGTTATTTTTATTTTAACCAATCATGCAGAATAAATTTTTTTTTTGGTCAAGGATCATGCAGAATAATCTTAATCGGGGTAATGCCATGGAGATATCAAGGATTATGTCGGAGGATAGATATGAGAACTTTATTTTGACAAAAATAAAGTGATATCCATTCATTCAAATCGATAGATTACATCAGATGCAAACATCGCTAAAAACGTAAAGGGTGAATATGCGAACAAACTCACAGCACCCAAGTTAATAGCATAAAACGACAGAATGCCTACAAATAATATGATAAGACCTAAGTCACCGAAATTCACATGCTTCCATATCTTCAACGTTGACGCCCAAATCATTGGTTAAATTTGTAATTAATTAATGCCAATCTTTCAATAGGAAATAAACGAACACCGCGACAAGACATGAAATCAAACGTCGCACAAGACGACGAATAACACAACGCCGCACTTAGACGACGAAATCACAAAAAAACACAAAAGAAAAAACTTGATATATGTGAAAACCACTTATTTAGATTGAAAGAAAAGGGAAAATGA
>Ga0315915_1001689_pt1 | contig 27078 bp, 21 predicted proteins | sample MpolbnodulesMG_FD_207738 | JGI IMG/M metagenome (GOLD analysis project Ga0315915, IMG submission 207738) | Medicago polymorpha root nodule microbial communities from Los Angeles, California, United States - branched nodules | ecosystem: Host-associated > Plants > Roots > Nodule | place: USA...
TCAACAAAGAAAGCATGAATTTTACAAACAATCACAAGCCTACATACAAGTGAAAAATTCATCAATCAATCTCAATATCAAAAATACTCTTACAACACTCAATCATATTTTCGAATCATCTTTTTAAGAGTATCACAAACTACAATCTTCCATTCTCTTAGTAGCTTGAAAGTTGTAATTAGATTAAAACATCAAATCTCATTTTGATTGTATATCCTCAAGCCTGTAAAATCTTGAGTGATAGTGTAAGCTTGCTGAAGCTAATAATATCAGTGGTGTAAGCCTGGTGAGTCTAAGAGAATACATAGTTGTATAGCCTCAAACTCTTCAAGAGCTCGAGTTTTAGTGTAAGCCTGGTGAGGCTTAGAGAATACATATTGTTTTGCACATTGCAAAGTGGAGGAAGAAACTCCCAAGAACTAGTGGATAATCTCACAAAAGTTGTGGGGACTGGACTAACCTATATTGGGTGAACCAGGATAACTTCTCTGTGTGATCTCTCTTAAACTCTACTCTTTACTTTCCTCGTCATTTACTTTAGTATTGCATATTTATTTATTGTGTTACTAATCTTCTTACTCCAAGTAAACTTTGAGAGTCTAAACAGAGAAATTTTTAAAGGGTCACTATTCAACCCCCCTTCTAGTGACATTTACTTCAACTTCATGCTTCACCTATTTAGCACCGGAATTAATAAACACCCTCATTGTGGAAAAAAAATGTCTGATGCTTATAGAGAAAGGTGGCTATATAAGCATCCTCTCCCTCTTTAATTTTTGTGGGGCATATGTGATAAATTGTACGGAAATCAATCAACTTTATCAAAATACAATGACATTGAGTTATTGATATGATCTATTTATTAACTTTTTTCTTGAGGTGCTGGGTTGGAGAGATTGAATGCTTATTAAGAAGCATCATTGAAAATTAAAAAATAGATGATGTGTACATACATGGCTCACTTAAGCACCTAAAATGGAGTGTTCTCTTGTAGATGGTCTTAGACCATCCACACAGAGCACCTTAAACTGGGTGCTTAAATTAATTTTATATGTCCACATCACTCAATTTACGGTAATACTTAATAAACACTCATTTTCTCCAACCCAAAACCTCAAAAGAAATTATTAAATAGGTCCAACAAATAATTTTATATCATTACATTTCAACAAAATTTATTTATTTATTTTATTAAGATTTATTAAATGAGATCCATGAAAAATGAAGAGAGAGAAGGTGCTTCTATAACCACCCTTCTCCATAGCCACCCATATATTATACTCCACAATGGAGGTGTCTATTTAATATGATGTTAAATAGATGAAACACCCACCATTGTGGATGATCTTAGTAATTTAAAATTCAATGGATAAGTGATGTTTAATGAGAGAGGATTCGGTGCATTTCGGTGTCTTTAATGGCTTTTGTTCATATCTCTCTAAACCATTAATTCTTTCTCATCTAATTAATTTATTTTAATCATTCATTCAACTTTCTCTCTCATCTAAAATGAACTAAATGCATCGAAAGACACCGAATCATCTCCCAAGTTTAATGCATAATTATTCTATACATTATTAGACTTAATTTTTTTTTTTTTTGAATAAGAGACTTAAATTCTTTTAAATACTCTAATTCGTATGTGGTGAAATTCATTAATCAGCTGAGGTTTAATCGCTGCTCGCATTTAAGTATATTTTCCTTCAAACACAAAAAAATCTTTCTATTTTTTTTTTATCTTATATTGTTAAAAAAAAAAAAAACATTGTACCTTAAAAAACCAGATCTTTCTATGTTTTTTCTTTCAAACGACTATTTCGCTGCTACTTTCACTTTGATTCCGGCAATTTCGTATTCTTTCAAGAGTCAATTTCGTACAAATAACACGACAATTTGGAAAAAAATGCTCAAAAATAATTTTCATATTCCTTTCAGAGTCAAATTCAAAATGCCATGTTTCTACTTTTCTTCACCTCCTTATTCTCCTTCTTCTAGATATCATTAGTTTTGACATTGTTTCTAGTTTTCTATATATAATTTTGCATACTCTTTTTGTTTTTCATTGGAGCTCTTTCATATTTTGACCCATTTGTTTCTTTTCCATATTTTGTTTTCATTTCTTCTTTAAAAAATACCCTTTGGATTTTTATTGAAGTGGGAAGTGAGAAAAATTTGAGATTTAACTAAAAAAATTGTTACTTGATGTTTATTGTTCAAAGGGTTTCTAAATTATTGTGTTTGTGATGATTTTGTTTGTTGATGACTAAAAAGTGTCTTTTGTGTAAGTGGGGTAGGTTTTTGAGACTTTAAGGAAATTTACAAATTTGTCTGTTACTTTTAGGGAAGATAAAATCTCAGTGGCCCTTTTTTGTCAAATATTTTTTGGATTAATTCATCATGAAGATGAAGAAGCTTAATTTGAGTAAGATCTATTCATTTAAATGTGGTAAAAAACCAAACTTTAAGAGAGAGCATTCACAGATTGGAAGACAAGGGTATTCTAGGGTTGTTTTATGTAATGAACAACAAGATAGGTTTGAATCAGGTTTTAAGGATTATGCTGATAATTCTGTTAGGTCAACAAAATATACTTTTGCTACTTTCTTGCCTAAGTCATTGTTTGAGCAGTTTAGGAGGGTAGCTAATTTCTTTTTCCTTGTTGCTGGTATCTTAGCTTTCACAAAACTTGCTCCTTATACTGCTGTTAGTGCTATTCTTCCTTTAGCTGTTATAGTTGGTGCAACTATGGTGAAGGAAGGTGTTGAAGATTTTCGTCGGAAAAAACAGGTACTAGTTACTAGTATATTGTGATAAGAAGTTTATCGTGTTGTGAGTCTTGTTCTTTTAATGTTAAAAGTGTGTAGATTTGAATGTAGAAATGACATTTTAGATTCAACGTGTGTGTGATGTCCCACCTATGAAGCACAGACACGGACACCGGACACGACACGGACACTGACATGCCGACACAGCTAATAATTTGAAAAATATCACATAATTCAGTGTAATTTCAAGTGTCGGTGTCGGACATGACACGTGTCCGACACCGGAACACTTCTAATCCGAGGAGTGTCCGTGCTTCATAGTGTCCCACACAAAAACGACGCTGATACGTGTGCTTTGGATTCTGTTTCTCAGTAACTTCCTTACAAATTTGAGCATTTGTTAAAATAAAATCGAAGATCACTTTCAAACTGGACTTGAAGATTCTTAGTTATTTTAAAATATGACAGTATTGTCAAGAGCATAAAAGTGCGAAGTAGTATTTGATAGAATCTAAGAACAGTGAGAAATTGCAGAAAGAATCTGAGAGAAAACGAGTGTATCCATGTGAATATTCTGATCTAAACCTGAACTGTGCTGAGTCAGCACAGTCAGTTACAGATCAAACTTAAGGTCTCGTTTGGCCAGCTACGTTATTAGCTAGATCTATTCACTTATTCTATTAGTATCTAATATATATTTTCAATTTTCTACATTTTAAGTTTTGTGTAAATTATTAGACATTCAATTTTTCCATATGTAATGCAATATTTATATGGATTTAAAATACATGAAAGTGTTGAGAAAGAGGAAATGACTAAATGAGAGAGCACATGTGTGAATTCGCATGTCTAAATTTCACTGGAGAGGATAGTATGTATACAAGAGTCGTAAATATAAGGATTTACAGTTGCTCGAATTACACAGCAATACAAAATGAATAATCCGAATGTGATTACTCTATTTACGTTATTTTTAAGCAGAAGGAAGAGTCAAAAAACCAAACGATTCAGATTATATAACTTAGCTTACTGATTAGTTGATTATCAAAAATAGCTAACTGATTAGTTCTGCAGGATATTGAGGTGAACAATAGAAGAGTTATATGTCATAAAGGTGGTGGCAATTTTGAATATACGGTGTGGAAGAATCTCAAGGTAGGAAATATAGTGAAGATAAAGAAGGATGAATTCTTCCCTGCTGACCTGTTACTGATTTCGTCTAGTTACGAAGATGCAGTCTGCTACGTTGAAACCATGAACTTGGATGGTGAGACAAATTTGAAGCTAAAACAAGGTCTGGAAGTAACTTCTTCATTAAATGAGGAAGTTAAATTCCAAGATTTCAAAGCTGCTGTTAAATGTGAAGATCCAAATGCAAATTTGTACTCTTTTGTCGGGAGCATGGAGTTTGAAGGGCAAAAATATCCACTTTCTCCCCAGCAGCTTCTTCTCCGAGACTCAAAACTTCGTAATACAGAGTTCATATTCGGAGCAGTCATCTTTACTGGTCACGACACAAAGGTTATTCAAAACGCCACTCCCCCTCCTTCGAAAAGGAGCAAAATCGAGAAGAAGATGGATAAGATTATCTACTTCTTATTTGGTGTTTTGTTTTTAATTGCCTTCATTGGATCTATTCTCTTTGGAATTGCAACTAAACGTGACTTGAACAACGGAATTATGAAAAGATGGTATCTGAGACCAGATGATTCCACCATTTTCTTCGATCCTAAAAGAGTCGCCGCAGCATCTGTTTTTCATTTCTTGACGGCCTTAATGCTATACAACTTCTTCATTCCCATCTCCTTGTATTTCTCAATAGAATTGGTTAAAGTCCTTCAATGCATCTTCATTAATCAAGATATTAATATGTACTATGAAGAACTGGACAAACCGGCTCTTGCCCGTACTTCAAACTTGAATGAAGAACTCGGCCAAATTGACACAATCCTTTCTGATAAAACTGGAACTTTGACTTGCAACTCGATGGAGTTCATCAAATGTTCAGTTGCTGGGGTAGCCTATGGCCGTGGTGTTACAGAGGTTGAGCAAGTCATTGGTAGTAGGCCGGAACTGGAATCAATTGATATCAGGGAAGCTAATGATAGAAAAGAACCAATCAAAGGTTTTAATTTTATAGATGAAAGAATAATGAACAGAAACTGGATTAACGAGCCTCGTGCAGATGTTATACAGAATTTTTTCCGTTTATTGGCTGTTTGTCATACCGCCATGCCGGAAGTGGATGAGGAAACAGGAAGAGTTTCATATGAAGCTGAATCTCCTGATGAAGCAGCATTTGTGATTGCTGCAAGAGAAGTGGGTTTTAAATTCTACAAAAGGACTCAGAACAGTTTATCAATGAAAGAGTTGGATCCGGTTTCTGGCAATGAAGTTGAAAGGTTAGTTTTATTTTGTTTGTCCAACTCTTTTGTCTGTTTACGTATGTGATTACCTTAAAAACACATTATACCTAACTTAGTCATTGTTTGTAGCTACCATGCATCAAAATTTATTTTATTCATGTTAAATAATGCGAAAAGGATCAGATATTCAGTAACTAATTTCATTTTGTAGGACATACAAAATTCTCAATGTTTTAGAATTCAATAGTTCAAGGAAGCGAATGTCGGTGATAGTTAAAGATGAAGATGGGAGAATTTTGTTGCTCTGTAAAGGCGCTGACAGGTTTGCAACTAAATAACCTGTCGCCTTCGATATTTTTGAGTTTTACCTTTTCATTTAGCATATCGACTTGCCTTGAATCATAATTTCTGTGCAGTGTCATGTTTGAAAGGCTTGCCATTAATGGAAGGGAGTTTGAAGAAAAAACTTTGGAACATGTGAGTGAATATGCTGATGCAGGTCTAAGAACACTGATACTTGCCTATCGTGAACTTGATGAAGAAGAATACAACGAGTTTGACAAGAAATTTTCCGAAGCGAAAATTTCAGTCACCGTGGATCAGGAATCATTGATTGAGGAAATATCAGAAAAGATTGAGAGGAATCTAATCCTTCTCGGTGCCACTGCTGTAGAAGACAAGCTCCAAAATGGGGTAACCAAAAAAACAATTTCACATGCGAAGATTAATATTTATCAGTTGGATCAAGACTTGAAATTATGCCTAACTATATTGTTTTTTTGCTAGGTTCCTGAGTGTATTGAAAAGCTTGCACAAGCTAGAATTAAGATATGGGTTTTGACTGGGGATAAAATGGAGACTGCCATCAACATTGGGTATAATATTATACTTTAATTATGCATTTTCTTTTTACTATGGATTTGTCGTGTGAATTACTTTTCAAGATGTCTGACATGAATATACGAATACAGCTTTTCTTGTCGCCTGCTTCGACAAGGAATGAAACAGATTATAATTCATTTAGAGATTCCTGAAATTCAAGCATTAGAGAAGGATGAAGGAGACAAGATGGCTATCATGAAGGTAAATGAATTTTAGCCTTTAATATAGTTTATATACAATGATTTAGTTTACATGTTGAGTACCTATGTAGTTTCAATTAGTGTTGCCAAATAGCGGCTATAGAAGCACTGTAGCGTAGATGAATCTGAACTAACTGCTATTTTCCGCAATCTGCGATTGGCAACACTTGTTTCAGTGGAAATGTTAACAAAGTGGTTTTCTAAAACATTTCAATACCTGCATTAGATCTTAGGTGGAGCTGACATTGGTGTGATCTGCCTTTCAATGCTGACAACTTTTGCATATATTTCATGGATTTGTGCATTCCAGTTTTTGAAATAACGCAGAGTGATTTGGTTGTCAATAGGAGGTCATGGATTCAAATCCCCTCATGAACAATATAACAACTAATATTTGTCATTAAAAAAACATGGAAGGGCAATATTAAAAATTAAGGTAATTGCATCTATATGGTATTGTTCACCTTTGTTTCAAAAGATGCTAGAAAGACAATTCTTACTTGTATGCTTTGAATTATACGATGTTTCTTAATTTATCTAAGCTCTAAGTCAGAACTTTTGTTATTCTGTTTCTTTTCTTTATTTCTGTTGGAGGAAATTTTCGGCGTGCAGGTATCTTATTAGTCAAAACTGCACAAGTAAAAATTTGAGTGCTGATATTTTATTGATGATTCATGTTTTAGGCATCAAGGGAAAGTGTGTATCTTCAGATATCTGAAGGTTTGAAACTGCTTTCTGCATCTAAAGGGACCTCTCAGCAAGCATTTGCTCTGATAATTGATGGAAAGTCGCTTGTTTATGCTCTAGAGGATAATATGAAGAGCATGTTTTTAGATCTTGCAACTCGTTGTGCATCGGTTATCTGTTGTCGCTCATCACCAAAGCAGAAGGCACTGGTATGTTTAAGCCTTTTAAATAACTTAATTTTTCTAAATAACCACAAAATTTTTTGTAACTTCTATTATATTTTTTTATAAACTATAAATGATATACTTAGCAAAACGGATAGAAGCATTAGTGCCCGTGTGCATACTGATTATGATAATTGTTTTGGTTAGCTTTTTTAATTAATTTTATTGGTACCGCTCATAAAAGGTTACTAGATTGGTCAAAGAAGGAACTGGTAAAACAACATTAGCTATTGGTGATGGAGCTAATGACGTGGGAATGCTTCAAGAAGCTGATGTCGGTATTGGAATCAGTGGTGTTGAAGGAATGCAGGTACTTAAAAAAAAAAAATCAACAAACTCTATTATTGATTTTCTTTTTCCGTTTACCGTTTTATTAAAACTTTTTGTTTTGTATCCTCTCTCCTCCCTAGGCCGTCATGTCTAGCGATATTGCAATTGCACAATTCCGGTATCTGGAAAGGTTACTTCTTGTACATGGACATTGGTGCTACAGGAGGATGTCCACCATGGTAAGAACATTCAATATATTTCGGCATGTTTGGATTGACTTATTTGAATTTATCTACTGGGATAAGCACTTGTGAGACTATTTAGGAGAGTTTATGAAAACAGCATATGACAAGTCAATAAGTTGTTTTCATTTTTTTTCCAATAAACTCTCGGATAGCTTATGAAAACAACTTATACCTTACATGAAATTTGTGACTTTTGTATAGAAATAACTTATGCATAAGTACTTGTATGATTAACACTTATGTTATAAGCATTTAATAAATCTGTTTATCCAATCAAGGCGAGGTCCCAAAAGATTTTCTAATATTGTATTTATTCTTTTTGCAGATATGTTACTTTTTCTACAAGAATATTACATTTGGTTTCACTCTATTCTTATATGAGGTGTATGCATCATTCTCTGGACAGCCTGCATACAATGACTGGTTTTTATCTTTCTATAGTGTCTTGTTTTCTTCACTTCCTGCCATTGCCCTTGGGGTCCTTGACCAAGATGTATCTGCTAGGTACTGCCTCAAGGTAAGCTTACTCTATTCACCATCTAATATGTTGTCATCTATGAAGCACGCATATGTACGCATGCACATACTCGAACACTGGACACGACCCTGACACGCCGACACCGGCAATAATTTGAAAAAATATAATAATTGAATGTGGTATTGAATATAACCACATGTGTTGTGTCGAACACTGATGCGCGTCTAACTCCAAACGAACTTTCAATATGAAGTATCGGTGCTATATAGGTTTAGGATGTCGTGTGTAATTGAGAAACTGAAAATTTCACTGTTCTATTATAAACTAGTATTCTGGTTTATGAAAGTAAAGAGAGAATATAATCAACTTTTTTTTCAAAATCATAAGCAAACACCCTAAAAAGTTTTTTAAGTTTTCTTCATAAGGTGTCCTGTTTTCTTTCAGCATTTTTAATCTGAAAACTTATAAAACTTTTTAGGGTGTTTGGTTAAGATTTTGAAAAAAAAAGTTGATTATAATGTGAAGTTATTTTTGTGGTAGATTCTTAAAAAGAATTATGATTTTGACTACATTTTTAAATTATAATTGCAACCAAATTAAAAATATTTGTTGCTTTACGTAAAACTTCTGCAAAGATAAATAATTTTCCATAACTATTTTTTTTAACAAATCATAGTAAAATTGGGGTTTGATTACAATCAATTTAATTATACACGACCAAACATTTACATTTTCACTAAAATCACATTTATCGAGACAAAACCAAAAGCCAAACACATACAAAGTGAAGTACACTCACTTTGTTTCATCAGATGAGTAACAATGGAAATCATGATATTTTTGTTTAATCTTGCAGTTTCCTATCTTGTACCAAGAAGGTGTACAGAATGACCTATTTAGGTGGCGTCGAATTCTAAGTTGGATGCTCAACGGATTCGTCAGTGCCATAATAATTTTCTTCTTCTGCACAAAAGCAATAGGCCTTCAAGCCTTCGATGAGAATGGAAAAACCGCTGGAAAAGACATACTAGGAGCAACCATGTATACTTGCGTCGTTTGGGTTGTAAACCTACAGATGGCACTCTCCGTGCGATACTTCACCTTGGTACAACATGTTGCCATTTGGGGTTCTATTGGTATTTGGTATTTATTCATGTTTGCTTATGGATCGTTGCCTTCAAGCTTTTCAACAACTGCTTTCAAAGTCTTTGCTGAGACTCTTGCTCCATCGCCTTCCTTTTGGATTCTCACATTATTTGTTGCGGTTTCTTCACTTATACCATACTTTTCGTGCTCCACGATTAAAATGTGGTTGTTTCCTATGCATCATGAAAAGGTACAATGGATGAGGTATAAAGGCAAGAAGACCACTGATACCGAATAGATTTATATTTTTTCTTTTTTTGAGGTGATACAGCATAGAAAATTATTTGCTTCCAACAACTACTAACTTTTGTGAATATATTTTGACATTTTAGAATGTAAAGGAAGTATAACAACGGTTTGTAGTTGAGAATGGGAGATATAGCTTACATAGGTCATTTTTTAGAGAGTGATTACAATTCATTATTATTTTGATTATACCAAATAAATAAATTAATTGGTTTTGATATTAAAAGTTTAAGTGCACTTTCAGTCACTCTTGTAAATTTTATGTTCAAATAAAAAAGTCATTCTTGTTTATTTTATTATCAATTTTACTATATTATTTAGTTAAATAAAAAGTTTAGTTTCGATATATATTTTTTTAAAGGAGTTTGGATACTAAATGTGTAAACTCGTCAATAACCTAGTGATATGATATGTGTATGACCGTTTTACCAACATAATATCAGCAAAAATCAAGTACTAGTCTAAGAGAATTACATATTGTTTAAAGGCTTAATTGCACTTTTCCCCTATCTTTTGCTAATTGTACGATTTTGCACCCTCTCTTTTTTTTTAGCGATTTTGCACCCCATCTTTTTGCCCCCTTTCTGATTTTGCACCCCATCTTTGTGTTCAATTGCACTTTTGCCCCTATCTTTTTGCTAATTGTGTGGTGCAACCTCTTCTTTTTTTTGAGCGATTTTGCACCCCATCTTTTGCCCATTTTCCCCTCTTTTAATGATGATTTTGAACAAAACACAATTGGCAAAAGATGGGGTGCATAATCGCTCAAAAAAAAAGAAGGGGTGCAAAATCGCACAATTAGCAAAAGATAGGGGGAAAAGTGCAATTAAGCCATTAAACAAATATCCTTTCATTTAAGTAGTTATTTTAAGAAAGAGTTTAGTTTTTTTAGTCAAATATAAGTGGGAGTCGGCTTGCTAACTTACTCATTCATATTTTTAGGTGGGAGTAAGTTAGCAAACCCCATATGCGGCTTCTAATTTACACCTAAAAACAATAAGATATAAATTAACAAGCTACACTCACACAGGTGTAAGTTAGCAACCTACACCCACTTAATTATATACACTCATTTTTATAAATTTTATCAAATTGTTTACACCCACCTCACTAATTTACACCCACTTTTATCATTCCAAATATTGTTTCTTTAAAAGTTTGTCTCTCGTACATGTTTTGTACCTTAAGCATGTCATTGTCTTTTTTGTTTCTTTTTTTAAGGATCATCCTTAAGATAGTTACAAAATTGAACTTCTATTTAAATTTAATTAGAATAAAAACAAAATGGTGTTTTAGTAAAATATAAGTGGGTGTAGCTTGCTAATTAATTTACATCTTAGTATTTTTAAGTGGGTCTAAATTAGCAGTCCCTTCTAATTTACACATGCCTAAAAATACTAATGCTTTGTTTGGGAGTTTGGAGGGATAAAAATATAGGAGAAAATTGAGAAAATTTTCACATTTTTTTGAAAGAGTGTTTTTTAGACAGTAATAAATTAATGCTTATGATAATGTATTTTTAATTTTAAGAATATTATAACAACAAATATTAAATTTGAACAATTCATATAAACCCTTCCAAAACCTCCTCAAATACAATTTTTTAGTTTCCCCAAATGAGGAGAGTTTTATATTTTGAAGAAAAATAAGCTTCTCAATGTTCTATATTCTTCAACTTACTCCTTCCTTTTTTCCCAAACCTTCGCTTCGATTCCCTTCAAAACTCTTAAACAAAGCCTAAAAAGTAAATTTGCAACCTACACCAATTATGTCTATTTTAAAAGAGCAATGCTATGGTCACTCATTTCAACATTCTCCGACAAATACTCTCCCAATCTATGGTCCACTTTAAGGGTCATGCTAACTTGTGCCCTTAGGTCACAAATTAAGGATCTAAAAAAATAATTAAAATATAAGTTTTGTATTGAAAAAATAAGTTTTTAATTTTTCAAGACATTAAATGCATAATTTCTAAAAAAAATTTCTACATTTGACTTCTAAACTTGTACCTTAATGGCACAAATTAGCATTTCCCTAGTATTAATTAATAAAAGAAGACAAATCTAAAAAATTTGAATGAAAAAGAATTGAAAATGCCAGGTCAGCATGCCATATCATCACTTTTGCACAGTCATCCAATTTACATCAGTATTTTTCCACAGTTATAAGGATCTAAAACCAAAGAATTTATCATAGGTTTGAAATCTAATTTATTTCACAAAGAAAAAACCGAAAGCCGTTAATATTAACCCAACAAAAAGCCAAATCATTATTTCATATATTATTTGAATCATAGGGATTCAGCTTAACCTAATCCCACAAATCAGCCTAAGCCAGCGGCGGGACTTAACAAGAATAGCAACTAACACACATACGTCCAATCTAACACCGACTTCTCTCAGTTCTTCCATAAAAACAATGGCTTCAGTTGCATCAGATCTTTATTTACCTGACGAGTGTTGGGAATGCATCTTCAAATTCCTCTTCAAAGACGGTGACGACGACGACAACCGTTGCTCTTTCAAGTCTCTCTCCCTCGTCTCCAAGCAGTTTCTCTCTATAACCAACTGTCTCAAATTCTCGCTCACTATATATGATCCAACACCACCTTTCCTCTGTTACTTATTCCCTAGATTCTCCAACCTGAACTCTCTCGACCTAACGTGTTACTACGGTGACCTCGACTCGCTTCTCTTTCAAATCTCTTGCTTCCCCTTGAACCTCACATCTCTCAATTTCTCCAGCCAAGATATCTTTCCCGCAGATGGTTTGCGAGCTTTCAGCAAAAAAATTACAACTTTGACCTCTCTCACTTGTTACCACCTTGAAATCCTCAATAGCACTGATCTCCTTCTTATTGCTGATTGCTTCCCTTTGCTCGAAGAACTCGATCTTAGTTATCCTATGGAGATCAACTATCGTGGTAACTTACTCGATGGGGTAGAGGCTATTTCATTGTCACTTTTTAAACTCCGCAAGGTTAATCTCTCTCGTCATTGCTACGTCAATGACCAATCACTTTTCCACTTGATAAACAACTGTAAGCTTCTGGAAGAAGTTATTGTCATTTCTTGTCCTAGAATAACCATTGCCTGCATTGCTTCTGCTTACCGCAAGAGACCAACAGTGGCGGTATCATATTCCATTACCTCCGAACCAGACGACTATGCAATTGCAATGTAAGTTACTTCACATTTCATTGACTTGTTGGTGAGTTTCAAGGGTTTAACTTGTCTTGATTTGTTATATGTATGCCTGCTTGTTTTTTCCTTTGTTGTTCATTTTGTTTAAACTTCCATAGAAAATTGCCATCTTTGTAGTTATTTTATTTCTTGAAGCTATGGACTAACTGTTGTTTCTTTTCTTCTTCTTTAACGTACTGTTTAATTAATTTTGCCTCTTGTCAAGAACAAGATGAATCAAATGATTAAATCTATTTGCAACCTTAATAGTATTGAACGCACATTAGTTAAATTAAAATGTATTCAAAAGTATTTTTGTTTTGAATTTACACACCTAAGTTTTGAGTTTATTTTATGTGCAAAGAATAAAAAGGTCTTCTCTTCACGTCCAGGGTAGCTTTGTGTGACTAGATTATTTGTTGTTGTCTTCGTCTAGTTTGGTGTCGTGTTAATGATACTGGGAACATGTTGCAATTCTTTATGTCGTTTTTCATCGTTGCAATTCAAATGAAACAAATTTTTAGCTACGTTTGGTCTAATTAAGGTCAACCCACGACTTTGGTTTTTGGAGAATACAAAGAGTAATCCCTTGGTATTTCCGGATTTGTGTGTCGACCCAATGGGCCGTAGGGTTTAATCTGATATTTTCTCTTCCGGATTTAGCTGCTATGGTTGATCAAGAATCAAAATGGCATTCTTGAGTTGGGTGTGGATCTGATTTTTGAAACTTGGTGGCTGTGACTTGTGAGGGGTGATTAGATGTTCTATTTTCAATATTTCAGAGTTACAATGAGTGGTTTACAGAACTATGACTCAGGAAGATTTTGGTGTATTTTGTGTTGTCTCTAATTTATGCTACTTTTGTTTCCTTTCATCTTTCATCTTCCATAATATGTTTCATGAACTGAATTATGAAATTTGTGACTTCATTGACACGAGGGAAGCAAGGATTCTATCGGCGGTTTCTAGTTTAAAATCCATTTTAAGTCTTTTGAGAGATTATCATTTTTCAGTTTGTACCAATGTAACCTCGTGGACTGAGAGTATCTCAACCAGTTCACACACCATAATCTCTAATACATATATTATACTAGTATGAGTACCCGTGCAACGCATGGGACTATAAAACTTTGCTTTGATTACATTATTGTAGACTAAAACGATAAATACTTGCTTAAAAAAATATTAATTATTAATGTGATTGGGAAAAAAAACTTTGTATTTAGAAATGTTAACATTTGTTATTTGGCAAGTTGAATCCAATTCTTAAACATTCGGCAAGTATTGTGCTTCCGGTAAGCTCCCTGTTTTCGGAAGGTGGATTGGGAAACTATCCTATTACAAACAAAATGGATAAACAAAACATAGAATGCATCAACATTATTTTGCTTAAGTATATTGTTTAATACTAATATGAGAAACTGTTATAAAGATTCATATAGTTTAAAACCATGATAGTCATTACTAAGACAACCATAAATGTTAAAAAGAAACAACAAATGACCTTGATAAAATGAATTATAAGAATATCAAAATACACATTTGTATTTTCGGTAACCCTCCTGTGTTTTTGGGTGCGAAATAAGAATATCTGAATGAATGAATAAATAAATATTTCATAGATGCCAAATGTCATCTTACTGTTATTGATTTACAAAAAGAATACAAATTATATATGTTCCCTCTTTACACAAATTGCATTTATCCATTTGTTAGGTTGAAAAATATTTATACATACATAACACAATAATAATAACCATATAGGATTGGGAAAAAAAATGAATAACAAACTTAATATGATCTCTTGATATTCTTGAAATATAAATCTATGCATTCTTCCAACTCAGCCTTATAAGGATTCATCAATTAGAGAACTCAGTTGATTTTCTTTTGTCTCATCACTACAACCAACATGCAATACCAACAATAGCTTTTGAAAAGCTCCAACTTGAAGTGCTTCAATCAAAACTTTTTCCCTCAAAATTTGGACATTTTCCAAATAGAATCTCCAAAGCACTTACTGCATTGATATTGCAGGGGACAATTAGAAAGCATAAGTAGAGGTATACAAATATTTAAAAATATAATTTTTGAGAATGAGAGATAGTGTACCATATGGGCAGGGCATCAACGAAAATCTCAGCATTATCCATGTTAGAAGAATAAAAAATGTGTTGATAGTAAATAAGACCTTTTTGAATAAGAATAACCATATACTTCTAATAGTGACAACAATCCTTTTAGATTCATCAAGGCTAGCTTCCTTGAGACAACCTGAATTAAGATTGCACTTGTCATATGGTTGTCATTGTCAATGGTCATATATAGAGCAATACAAATGAAAGCATAGTCAAAACATCTCTATACACAACAATAACAAAATAAACTTATGATCTAATAATTGATTTTCTGAGAAATCTAAAAGTTTGATATGACTTATGAGCATGCTTGATCATCAAGTCAACATGAAGTAAAGAATATCCAAAACAGAAATGCCAAATGAAAAACAACCCTTTAAATAAAAAAACCTTACTGGCATCCCTTTTGATCTAGTTAGATAAGCTCAACTAAAGTGGCAGGTAGATTTTTTAATTTGATCTGCCAAGACTGCTGGAAAGAGTATCAAAAGAGTTCAAAATAAAGTGTTAGTCGTATTTGAAAAACTCATAGCAGCAAAATTTGAAGTTCAGAGCAAAAGAATGATGACAAAAATTACAAATCAAATGAAAATTGAAACTCCTTCAAGCCAATGTAGATTTTAATTATATTCCTATCAAGATAAAATTCTTCTCAATTCTCATTTATGGTTGACTGAACATGCTTTATATTTATGTAGTAAAAATCGGTTAACATCATGTTAACCATCATCAATGATTCAATTAGAAAATTGTGTGTGCCTTACACTACATGCAATTTTGTTGATGGTTTGATGCACTAATTTTCAACATTAATTGCATAAATGATAGATGCCATTATTAACAGATCAGTTGTATGATCATGAGTGTAAATTACAGTGATAATTTCCAGTATCAAATACACTAAAAAAAATTTAATTAAAAGAAGGATGAATACTTACTCATGATGAATGGTGCCGATTGCTTCTGTGGATCTGTTTTTTTTTTTTTGGACAGGTTCTGTTGATGAAATCATTGAAACAAATGAAAACAATCAATAGAAAAAATGAGTAAGGTGTTAAATTACATAAATCTTAAACTCATTTACCTTGACACTCAGAATTCATCCCTCTTCCAAGTTTTGATTGAAATGTTTCAAGAAACCCATGAACTCTCATCGTGTAAAATCTAACTGGTGGGAAATTTTGAATTTTCAATGACATTGCTTATGTGTGTCAAGGTTCTATAAATATTATATAATATTTTGAATCAAAGATTATGACATGTAAACATTGTAAGATAAAAATGGTTAAGAAAATTGTACTTGTGAATGATGATTTGGCAAGGAGTTGTTTAGAGCTTGACACTTAAGATTTTTTCCTATTTGTGGTTCCACATTTGTATATTATTAAGATTACATCAATAGCATTTCTAGAGCTTAGGCATATGCACTCCTATTATTTTTTTCTGAAGCACCTGCATTCTTTCTCTTAGGGAGGAGTTGGAGTTGGAAGATCAAGAGTTTGAATCAAGTGACGAGGAAGATTAAGATTGATGTGGTGGAACTTTGAAGTCAAGATGAGGCAAACGTAGACGTGGAAGCATGATTTTGATTAATCTTAGAACTTGATTTTAATGGGTTGTCATTTTGCTTACTGTTTGAACTTTATTTTGTCATTTTGATTGGATAACATTTTGATTATTTCTTTTAGAACTTCATTTTTTTATTACATTTAGAAATTAGAACTTAATTTTGATGGAATTTCATTTTGATTACTTCTAGAACTTGATTTTGATGGACAACGACAAAGTTAGTTATAATAATCATGTCTGTCCCTCTAATTTTATCTACTTTTCATATTTTTTTAGTATTTATGTATCTTGTTGGAATCTTTGTTTACTTTGTACACTCTTTTTTGTAAGTTTATGCAAATCTATATCTACATGAGTGGATGGACAGCATATTGGTTCATTTTTATCCTTATATACATTGGTGTAGCTCTTTGCTCACGGCAATTCATATTCTTTGAAAATTAATGAAGTAATCATAGTTAAGAAAAGACGGAAAAACTCATTGTATTTTCTTAAGAATTGAGGAAGTTGTTCCAAGTTTGAAGGAAGTGTGTATTGGAACACTCATAAAATCCACTTTGTGGAGGTATAGTTAGTTCACTCATTCTTTGGTTGAGGCAACAATAACGGAGCTATGGAAGCTGTTCCCAAATTATGGAAGTGTAGGGGAGGTTTTCATCCTACTGAAGGTGGACAAGTGGGGTAAACGTTTATGTTTCATAAAATTCAAGGATGTGAAGGATGAGGGAGCTGGGGAGCAGATTACAGGATGTGTGGTGGGGGAAGATTAAATTAAAGGTCAACAGAGCTAGGTTTGGGATGGAAGCCAAACAACCGGCGAAAGATAATAAGAGGAACTATCAACTGGTGCGCGGTAAGAAGGTGGTGCAGGGAGGCGGTATTAGGCCAAGAGAGTAGGGGGAAATCTTTCCAAAGCACTTTTCTGGAAAATAATACAAAAAGTGTGAAGGAGGTGGTGGTGGCACCATCGTTAGTGATTTTGGTGAGTGAAGAGATGATGGAAACTTTACAAAATTGTTCAGTAGGGGTTTTGAAATGTTACACTGAGTCAAGCTTGGTCCAACAGAGCTTTGTGATGGAGGTTTTGAAAAACATAAAGGTCTTCCTTATGGGGGACAATATGGTACTTTAGCAAAGTTTGGTGGTGGGAGAGGTAGAGAGTGCAAAGAACACACAATGAGTGGTGGAAGGCTATTTTTAAAGAGGTAACTTCTTGGTCTACACAAAGGGTGTCTAAGAGTAGTAGGATTTGGTTGAAGGTGTTAAAGATTCTTTTACATGGACAAATGTTTGGTTGAAGGTGTAGGATGAGAAGTTGTTCAAATTGCTTTTGATTACTGACCAAACCAATGCAAGAGAGAAAGTAAATCTTCGGTGAGGATGGATTCCTTTCTATGTATTTTATCTTGATTATTCTTTATTTTCTTTGATGAAGCTTCATTTTCTTCTTTGCAAACAACATGTGCAATCTCAAGCAGTTCTGCCTTCGAAGGCTCACTATGGCGAGGGGCATCCTGCCTCTGACTATCGAGGTATTCCAGCAACCGAAGGTTATCGAGCGTCTCATATTCTCAAGATCTGATGATTATGGAGACTAATTCCGGGCAGTCAACTGCTCCGGGTTTTGAGCAGGCTGGTGGACAAGATCTCTCATACGGGGTCTTGAATGTGTTTGGCGGTGGTTCTCCTGAAGAGAGCCTGACTGCAAAGATGAAGGCGGCAACAGATGCAGACACCAGTGGCAGTGGGAATAAGGATCCTCTGAGGAGTAACAAGTTGGTGCTTAGTGGTAACAACAATCCACTTCCTTATGTGCATCCCACGGTCTCGTAAACGGGAACCCCTTATCGCCTTTCGTCCGTGTTTGCTTCATACGCTCGACTGACGAACAAAGGACTTCAAGGGGATCGTTGCTAAGGAGAACATGGTGTACATGTTCGGGATTTTTGAAGAAGACCATTAGGAATTGGTGGCTTCTTGTCTGATCCGCCTACATCAGGTCTTGACTCTTGGCTCGATGGTGGCAGCCGAGGACATGTCCTTGATTATTCAAAGGTTGCGGAGGAGATAAATCTTTCAAATGAGAGGTGAACTGGCTGAAGGTGGAGCTCTAAGCTTGTGAGTTTGAGGCTGAAAAGGCCAAGTACAACTTGTTTGTTGAGATTGTTTAGAAAAAGAAGCTCCAAGCGTCCCTTTCTTATGTTGACAATTCCAATAAGGAAATGGAGGACGGAAACAAGACTCTTTTTGACCGGATTGTTGCTCTTCAGAAGGATATCTATGATTTGGGATCTCCGAAGGATCTTCACGGTACGATAGTAGGTTTGGAAAACGATGTCAATGAGCATCATACGACTTTGGAGGTGTCCAAGAAGGCTCTGGAGGAGGCCAAGTTGGCCTTGAAGACTGCAGAGGATCTCGTGGCCTAACTGATGAAAGACTATTATCAAGGATGTCTCAACGAGTCTGAAGCCTCTGTAGGCGAGTCATTTGATAATGCTTTGGAGCAGATGGAGTTTTTCTACTCCCTTTTCAAGGTCGATCAGAGAAGGTACATCCCATCCAAAAGCTCATGAATGGGAAGCTTGTCCCTATATTGAAGAAGATTATAATAAAGAAGCCATTGTTGGAGATTCTGGTGATGACATCCTCGTTGAAGGAGATCTTCAGGGTGGTGCCTTGTAATTTTCTTCTGTTTTTGGTGTTGTAACCTTATTGCTGGTGTCGGCCAGAACAATTTTGTTTTCTTGTAACTTTACTCTGATCTTTTTGCGTTGTTGAGATTTATGTCCTACACATTTTTATACACTTATAATTTATTGAAGTTTTGAAATGCTAGGAAGTTTTGAGCTTTATCCTTACTCTTGGTTCCTCATTGATGATGATGTATACCCCAAACGTTACACATCAAAACTTGACGCAATCAAGGCCACTATACAGCTCATTCCAGATGCTCAACATATCAGGAAAGGCAGAAAAGGAGATTAGAGAAGGAGGAGAATTTGTAGTTCTTCCTTTTCATTTTCTGTGACACTGTTAAATAAGTTGCTATATGTGGAATTGGTGAGTGAATCACCGCATCCCCGCCAATCACATAGGAAATTCCTCAGCTGTAAGTACGAACAAACTGATCTAAGGAAACAGAAGCAAGGAGGTAGTAATGATAGGATGATGTTGAGGCTTTTTGTTTCCTTTTTATTTTCTTTTTTGTAAATGAAGGATCTGGCAGATTAATAGAGCAGGATACTAGAATTTATTGCTGGAAAGAGTTGACAATTTCCCATAATTTGAGTCAACAAATTAACCAGGGGAGATACTACGTTTCCCGTATCATAACTTAAATGCTGAATAATTGGCTTCATCTTTGCCTTATTCAACAGTTCCATCAAATATCGAACACTAGTTTTTTGTTCAGCATTCATTTGTGCACATCAACTCCAGATTTTTTGGCAAGACAATTACACAGGCATTTTAATTCTAATATTGGGAGTTAATATTCTGGCATTTCTCAAGGGAGGACGCGTCTTGCAATTCAATAAAATAGAGAGGAGCAGGGTTACATTTCTCACTATCACATGCCATCGACTAGTACTGCATACATTACAGCATTCATCTCTGCATTTGTCTGATCAGTACCGTGGCTACAAATAACACCTCTCAAACCTCCCCTGACCTACTTGAGTGTTGCTTAATAGGCAAGCTGCTTATTAACAAATCAATTCGTTTCAATTCTCTAAAGGGCCGCCTTGCATCTATGTGCCAGCCTAAACACCAAGTTGACATCTCATAGATGGACATTTTATGTTCCAGATCTTCGATCCGGGGATATGAAACATATTTTCCAAAGCAGGCCATGGCTATTCGAAAATTTCATGCTGGTGAAGAGGAAGTTCAGTTTCGGGGAGGATCCGCACTATGGCATTGGATAAAGCTGAGATATGGGTCAAGGTTCATAACCTTCCATTTGGGTTTATGTCCAAAAAGATCAGAAATCTGATGGGAAATCATATTAGCCGACTTGTGAAGTATGATTTTGAAAACAGTTGTGCAAGCGGAGGAGATTCATGCACATTAGAGTTGAGATCAATGTTCATGAAACATTAATTCAAAGTTGGGTTTTTGATTGTGAAGTTGCTAAAGCGGCTACCAAAGTTTTGAAATACGAACGGATGGGCAATTTCTGCGATGTGTGCGGCATCATAGGGCATACACATAACTACTGTTCTAAGAAGTTTGGAGGAGGACCATAGAAGATGGAGAAAAAGTGGGGACCGACTTTGAGGGCTGAATTTAACAGTAACACAGGTTGCCTGGAGGATAATCAGTGGCTACGTGATAGCAGGGTTGCAGGAGGAGATGGCAACTGTGGAGTTGGAGGGCTGCGAGGGCATGAAACGATCCCAAACCCTGACATTATTCATAGATTGCATGGGAAGGTCAGGATCAGTCACGCTAACTACACAAAGCTTCTAACTTTTGCAAAACATATTGAAGCATAATCTAGCAGTAATGAATGGGTTTTTTTTATCCTGCAAGCAAGTCTGTGCATGCTGGTACCGCAAATCCCACGAAACAACAACAGTTCATGGCCCTTCTGATCCCGGACAAAATAATCTTGTATAAGAATATGATAAATTATAATAACATCGAAAAATTGAAATGTGTTGGATTTCGATTGTTGCTTTGCACCCGATAGAGAAGGAAGATGAGGAGGAATTGCTTTTCTGTGGCATAAGTCAATCACTTGTACCATCTTTAACTACTCCTTGAATCATATTAATTTGGAAGTAGATGACCTAAAGAATGGTAAATGGAAATTAACCGGTTTTTATAGTTTCCCGGAAGGGTGTAGGAAAAGAGATTCATGGAACTTATTACACCAACTGTCTACTTTGTCCAATTTACCTTGCTGCATAATCAGAGACTTCAACGACATATTATCGGCAACAGAAAAGAGAGGAAGAGTGGACAGGGATTTGTGTTTAATTCAAGGCTTTCGTCAAGCGGTGATAGATGCAGGAATTATTGATATTCATGTAGAGGGTTACAATTTCACATGGTTCAAAGGCTTGGGAACAAACAAACAGTTGAGGAAAAATTGGATAGAGCGTTAGCTAATGATGTCTGGCTCACACTGTTCACTAATGCTAGTCTCGAATGTCTCATAACAAGCGCATCAGACCACTGCCCATTCCAGCTAGTCTGCGCACCCAATCCGAGACGCAACAGGAATGGGAAACAGTTCAAGTTGAAAACTCTTGGCTGGTTGAACCAGAGTTTGTCCCTTTCGTTCAGAATTGTTGGGGAATGTATATAAATGTGAATATCATGGGTAAGATGGATTATTGTGCAGAAGATTTTTCATACTGGGATAAAGAACACGGCCAGAAAAATCACAGAGAAATTGAAAAAGTGAGACGGAAACTGGAATTGATCTGATCTCAGGTGCCTGCCTCGTACATCAATTATTTCAACGCTCTTGATCGACAGTTAGACACTCTGATATGAAAAAAGATTAAATATTACAATAAGAATATAATTAAGTTTTCAACTAAAGTAATTAGCATAACTACATCTTGACAATAAGATTTCGACTAGACAAAAGCAAGAAGCCACAGTGGCTGTTGGTTGCTTTGGTTTATATTTCTGTTTAGTTAGTTATTCCTGTTTAATTAGTTAGTTTGGTAGTTTTCTTTTTCAACTAAAGTTTTCTTTATTTAAGTAAGAACGTCGATGTATATATATCTCCATTTGTTTACTACTAGTACTGTGTGCAATAATACTCAGTCTCATATAAATAACAAATGGGATCAGTATAGTGCATGGTATATTTTCTTTTCCCTTTTCTTAGTAATCATCCAGAGATCTAACAATGGAAAATAGCACCTTGGAGAAGGTGACAAGAGAACAACGAAAACCGGTAATAGAGTTAAAAACGGAAGCTAATTGTGTCAAAGAATCAGTTCTTCAACTCAGCAAGAAGGCTGAAGAAACCCCATCTGAAATATCTGCTGCCGTTAACAAAAAGAACGAAAACAAGAAGCCACCACCATGTTCAATGGTAAAGATGAATGTGGAATCACCCATTTGTATTCCTTACTCGGAGCATTCAAATGCATCTTCTTCATCTTCTTTAGGACATCCAATACTTACATCTAGTGGCCAATGGCAGCAGAGTTTCCCGTACGCAAACACTTCTCTTCATCACAATCGTTACTCAAACGCGTCTCCCTGGTATTCATATCCATATAGTGGCAACTGGCAGGGTTTCCAATACACTGGTCTTGAAGATCACATGCCTTTTCTTGGCGATCACAACTGTGTGGGGATAGTGGATGGGGAGCACTATTACCGAGAGCCTCCATCAAGGGCATTGTTTGTTCGAAACATCGACGTTAATGTTGAGAACTCTGTAATACGAACCCTATTTGAGGTATCATTATTATACATTAACCTAATGCATCAATAGTATTATATTTATTTTTTGACACAATGTTTAATGTTTTTTGGTGATCATGCTTTTACTTCTTTTGGTTTCAAATCTATGTCTGTGAATTAATGTGGCAAATTGAAGCATTGTACAAGCAACTAATCCCTTCATGAAGTTATGTGTATCTTTGAACACAACTGTTTTTGGTAATCAAGAGGGTTGGTATAATCATGCGGGTTAGTAATCATGATAGAACATTATGATGTAATTTGATCCATGTAGCCAACCCCACTTAGTGGGAAAAGATTTGGTTGTTGTTGATGTATGAGGGTTGGGAGGTTACCAAGTTTGTGCTTAACCTTTTAAGAATGAATTTCTTGGTGAAATACTTATACAGTCATTTAAGTAATAGATTTGTATTTTAGGAAACTAAGAAAATGGCCTACTAGTAACTATTTTTTACCGTTTTTGAGAGGAATATCTTAGTCTGTTATGTTCTTGAAATAGGGAAAGTAATATTTTTAGTTCTCTCATAAGCTTGAAACTAATAGTTGAGAAGGTAGGATTTTTAGGTTTTCTGAAACAATTAATTTTCACTTAGTTTTATATGATACTCATGATATATTTTCATTTTTTTTTTGGAGAGAATAAGGGAGTGTTTGGTTTATGGTATTCTCTGTGTTGCATTTTGATGGAGATGAAATTATACATTTTTAATTGTGTTTGTTTTCCCTCATGTTTCTGTGCCTAATAATTTGGATATGAAGTTTAATATAATTGATGATGTGTAGGATGTCATTTTTGGCTGGAAAATTGTTTTGAATATCATATATCTAGTGAGGACCTGTGGGATGAAAATCAGTGTTGTCAAATAGAGCTATAACACTATAGAGTAGCAGAATTTGAGCTAATCGGTATTGTTCCATGACATAAAATTTAATACGAAGTGTTGTCAAATAGGGGCTATAGCACTACAGAGTAGCAGAATGCAGAATTTGAGCTAAACGGTATTGTTCTGTGATATGAAATTTAGTACAAAGTGTTGTCAAATATCGGCTATAGTGCTATAGAGTAGCAGAACTAGAGCAAAATGGTATTGTTCTTTGATATAAAGTTTAGTACAAGCTGTTGTCAAATAATGACTACTGTGGGGCGACAGTGTAGTACCATAGCAGAATTTGAACAAATTTGATGTTCCTGTTGTTGATTATTTCTTTCTTATTTGATAGAAATATGGGGATATCAGAACTTTGTACAAAATATGCAGACACAGAGGCTTTGTGATGATATCTTACTATGATATTTGAGCTGCTTGCACTGTGATGCATGCTTTACAAGACAAACCCTTGGGAGGAAGAAATCTTGATATTCATTTTTCAAATCCTAAGGTTTGATTTATAGAATTACTTAGTGTTTGATTATTTTATTATTATTATTGATGTTGCCTTTGTGTTATTCATCTATTTTATTCTTGTTTTGAAAGGATAACCCCTCACAAAAAGATATAAACCAAGGAACTCTCGTAGTGTTCAATTTAGATTTATCGGTATCAAATGACGACCTTCACCAAATATGTGGGGCTTATGGCGAGGTCAAGGAGGTACCTATATCATATGTTTATCTATTAATTAATCTAAAATGTATTTTCTTTAGTCTAGCTTAATTTTAATTTTCACATTAAAATTGCAGATCAGAGAAACACCAAACAAGAGAGACCATAAAATCATTGAATTTTATGATGTTAGAGCTGCAGATGCAGCTCTTAAAGCATTAAATAAGGGTGACGTTGCTGGTAAACGCATAAAACATGAACTTAGATGCTACATTAATTTGTCAACTTATATGTTACTTCCAAGTGCTTATATAACTGTTTCTCTATGTTATCATCTAGGAAATTTTTTCTATCAGAGGAACTGAAATATATGCATTTGTCAACCGGATGGATCGTACTCAAATGATTTGTTCGAGATCCTGAAAGGAAATTTGGACCAGGATTTGTTCGAGAACGTGAAAGGGCATTTGGACCAGAATGGTTAATCATTTCTAGAAAAAAGATTGTGTAGAAGGGAAACAAGGAACTGTCCTGTTTGTAATTGTATGTCAAAATGTGAATGTGTACATGTCAGAAAATTTGTGAACTTGTTTCAAGTTGTTTCATCAGAATGTTGTTAGTCGAAGTCTAAATGCATTGAAGATATAAGCTTGTAGAATTATGTTAGACTGAAGTTTCTGTTGACATGTCAGATATTAAATGCTCGAGTCATCTGGAAATGCATTGATACCTGCTAATAACAATAAGAAATCCAGGCAATAGAAAATGAAGGTCTCAAGTATCTGAATTTTCCATGAAAATAGAAAATTCACCGTTTAAGGTTTTAACATTTTTTGTTTGACCTATATATAAAAAATAAAGGTGAGTGAAACAATGTAGAATACTCGTTGATTTAGGAGAGGAATACCAGTCTCAGACTATGGCAAAACCTCATCTCCGAAATAAAATCATTTATGCGCAACTTCAAATCATAAAGTCTGTTTAAACACATATTACTTAGACTAATCTAAGTTTGTCGAATTCAATGAGAGCAGTAGTTGAAAAGTTTGTTCAAACATGGATTGAAAGTTTAAGGTCCGTTTGGATTGGATTACAGAAGCTTACTGGCTGACATAAACACTTGTGAGTTCTGAAGCACGAACCCGGACACCAAACAAAATTATGACTCATTGACACTAGTAATAACAGGATAAAATAGAATAGTGGAGTGTAATGACATATGTCAGTGCCGTGTTGGTGTTATACACGCTTTCCATTAGAATTGTGAGTGCTACATAGCTTGTAAAAACTTAAGGAAACGATTTTTTACATGATTGAAAGCTATATTCAAGATATCTTAGGGAAAATCTTTTAGGTTACATGAAAATAGTTTGACTTGATTTTATCGTTTATCATAAAAATAGCTTATACATGAGCACTGATATGATAAGCTTTTATGATATAGCGTTTTTTGAGGCACTATATATGTTTGCGATTCAGCTTCGTTCAATGGACCTCATAAACAAGCACAAACGAATGTACCCTACTCACATCCAGTGCCAATTCCTACAAACTATTCTAACCCTTATGTGGGTGGACCAAACTATCCTGCAGCTTCCGGAACAAGTTACCAACCACTAAGAACTCCTCCATCACCACCTCCACCTTCAAATGTTGGTTATGTTCCCAATTTTCATCGAAGTAACGATGGATTGACACCGAGTTATTTTAATATGCCATCATCATCATCAGGAACAGCTCCAAGGCAGAGGGGACCTCCAGGATTTGCAATGGGAGCCGGTGCTGGAGCATTAGCAGCTGGTGCTGTTATGTTTGGTGATAATTTCATGTCAGGATTTGATGTGCCTTCAGGTTTTGGAAATCATTCTCTTACCATTGTAACTGATCCTCTTTTCTAAACAATCAATTAAGAAATCTTACCATTGCTGCTGCACACTGCCTAGATAGTTACTAGTAAACCAGATATGATCGGACTTGAATTCAACACAGCAACTAATTTTGCTTGTTCGGTCACAAATCACTTGTGAAAATTATTTAATGATGATTTAGTAAAAGTGTAATGTGAGTTGGCTGATGACTGAGATCAAGTAATTTGTGTAACTGCATGTTATAAGAGTTTAACTTGAACAAAATGTTGTATGTATATGTCTTCCTCTGTCTGAATCTGAAAGATCAAGTTAGAATTTTGTTATTTCACCTATTGCTTTTGGGCTGGTTTGTGTCTGAACTATTTTGAAAAAACACAATAATAGTTTCTTTTTTCATTTGAAGAATTCATTATATGTGATTTTTTTTTTATTGTAAAAAACTATATTCTTGATGGTGGCTTAAAGCGAAGATCAGAGGCTTTGGTTATGAATTAAACCAATGGTGGATTAATCACCTTTGAGATCTACCTTTAGATCATTGGCGGCAGCTTCCCCCTCCACTTCTAATTTGTATGAGGATTTTAAGTCGTTTTATTTTTGTTTTCACTAAAAAAATTTAAAACCAAAATATTATCCATTTATAGATGGAGCCTCGACTGCAGCTAGGTCTAGAGGGAAGTTATGAGCATTACGTTCATGCATAACTTCCATTCTAAGGTTAGCACGGTTAATAATATCAGAGAATAGGAATCCTTTTTGTGAAAGATCCCCACTTTCGTGCTTTGGTGGGTCTTCGAGATGCTTTCGATGATGTAAGCAATACCCAAAAA
>Ga0315915_1001690_pt1 | contig 27075 bp, 22 predicted proteins | sample MpolbnodulesMG_FD_207738 | JGI IMG/M metagenome (GOLD analysis project Ga0315915, IMG submission 207738) | Medicago polymorpha root nodule microbial communities from Los Angeles, California, United States - branched nodules | ecosystem: Host-associated > Plants > Roots > Nodule | place: USA...
TTTCACACAAATTAAGAAATGCAATTAATATTGTGTGGAAAAGAGATATTATGAGTTGTTTTACAAAATTGCCCTTAATAAATAATATGGGAAAGATAAATGAAAAAATTGAAAGAAGAGAGAGTAATAAATAGTTAAGGTTATAATAGGCATTGGTATTGTAAAGCGACATATAATTTGGGACAAATTTTTCCCTCTAAAGCGACATACATTTGGGACGGAGGGAGTAGTAGAAAAGAACAATTTACACCCAAATCATAGATTAACATAAAAAGATTCAGAAGAATGTCCCTTAATGAAAGACGACACAAAACTCAAGATGATTACAAACAAACATAGATAAGAGCCTCATGTCCTTGTCTTGAAAGGAATGGCTCGGATGACAATCTGGTGATACACAGCAGCAAGAGCAGCTCCAATAAATGGTCCAACCCAGAATATCCACTGCAAAATATCATCAATAATACAGTATTAGTAATTCATTATTTAATCTATAGACAAAAATTAGAGTCTAAATTTTGTTCATAAAAATAAGGTGATAGAAAACATACATGGTCATCCCAAGCAAAGTCCCTGTTAAAGATGATGGCAGCTCCAAGACTCCTAGCTGGGTTAATGCCTGTTCCTGTGATTGGAATGGTAGCCAAGTGGACCAAGAACACAGCAAACCCAATGGGAAGAGGAGCCAAGATCTATAATTCCCCAAAAAAGAATAACCACATTGAAATTAGAGTTAGTCAAGCATAGAGAAATTAATTCACAAAATAAAACCATATAATACTAGTATATGTGCAGAAAATAGATCACCAATATTTTAAGTTCATTGATTAAATAACTTCATATTATAGAGAAAATACCATACAGATCTTGAATATTTATCTATTGTTATATAAAATTTACAAATTACAAAGTTTGGTCGCAGCATAAAATTTGTTCAATTTTAGTCTTTATTTACTTTTCATATGTATTAAATGTGGCCTATAAAGATAAAGATTCATTTTTTTTCTTGTAAAAAATAATAAATGTGTAGAGTAAAATTAAATAAAATTGATGTAAAGACTAAACTTAAAAAGTCCTATTTGGAAGAGAAAAAAATGTAGAGTAAACTTATAATTTATTTTCCTAAGGAAAAATTTCAGCACACAATCAAAAAATAAAAAAGGAAAGGAAGACATACAGGAACATGAGAGTCTCTAGCATTTCTCTTGGCATCAGTAGCAGAGAAAACAGTGTAGACAAGAACAAAAGTACCAACAATCTCAGCTCCAAGTCCATCTCCTTTAGTGTATCCAGGATTCACAAAATTAGCACCCCCTTTAAACAGTTCATACCTAGCATTACCTTCAAAACCCTTCACCACACCAGCACCACAAATAGCCCCAAGACATTGCATCACAATGTAGAATATAGCTCTTGTAAGTGACAGTTTCCTTGCCAAAAACAGACCAAATGTCACAGCAGGGTTTATGTGTCCACCTATCAAAAACAACACACAGATCTATCATTTATCTTGGCTATTAACATTCTCAAGAAAAAAAAATTAAATAATATTGTGAGGTTTTGACCTGATATTCCAGCAGTGCAGTAGACAAGGGCAAAGATCATACCCCCAAAAGACCAAGCAATACCTTGAATGCCAACAGAGGAACATTTGGAGGTTGATCTGTTAACACCCATGACAGTCAAAATGGTGATGTAAAGGAACAAGAAAGTGGCTACGAACTCGGCTATTCCAGCTCTGTAAAAAGACCATGATTTGAGCTCACCAGGCTCAAAGAATGGAGCTGGTGGTGGCTCTTTGTAGTCTTTGCTGTCACTTTGGGCTGCTGTCCCTAATGGCTGCCTCTCTGAGAATTTGTTTGCTCCAACCTTCACATCTTCCTCCTTCTCCATTCTTACTTACTCTCTTCTTTTTTCTTTTGCTCTAAGTTTTAGAAATGCTAGAATGAGAAGAGTCTTATTGTTATATAGTGGAAAGAGGAACTAAAAAACAATTATTTGCTACATAAAATAATGTTATGTTATGTCTATTAATAGCATTATATTATGGAGTAATATACATTGTAAGTCTTTTTGTTTTTACTTTTTCCTACTCATCAAAAAATAAGGTCAATGGAAAAGTTCTATTGTACTTTACTACCATGATTTCAATTTTGTTTTGATTAGGAGATATCTAGAAATAAAAAATGAGTAAGATCAGGTTTAAGTAAAAATTAAAAAGAAATCATCTTTTATTTTGTGGAAAGTGTGGAGGGACATGTTGGTTAATGGTTCCCCCTTGTGTTGTTATTATCCGCTGCAGAATTTCACTATCCAGTATGTCCTATATACAAATTTTATATTCTTTTTGTCTTTTTAATGATTCTAAGTTTTTACATAAAAAAAAGGTTATTACAGTGCGTGCACAGTTCACTCCTGAGCATTTCCATATACCTGAATCGGTGAACGAGCTCTGCATACTGGTAATTCCAATTTAAGTTGATTTCAACTTTGAAAATAAAAACATGATAATCAAATGACGTTAACGGTAACAAAATCACAGTCACGGAAGAAATGAGAGAGAATCCAATGGGCTAGAAAAAATGACCGTTGAGAACCGAAAGGGACATATGGATGGGATGGGCAACTAATTTTGTTTCATTCTGTTCTGTTCTTAGGTGGTCCGGTCCTAATCAAACTGTAACTATTTGTACCTGTTGCAAAAGTTGACACAATTCACGTTATTCTTAGTTTGTTACAGATTTTGTTACAAATCCATATTAGAAGTTTAGAACTTTTGTTACCTGTCCTCTATGGCTCTTTGCCTGATTGCTTGTTGAATTCAATCAAGACTACAAATGTGACTTGTATTTTCTTTTCTTTCTTTGTCCACGCTAAACAGTGTTTATGCTAATTGTTTTATGATTAGACACACAGCATGTGTCTATTTTATTTTCATAAGAAACATACAGATGTACTATGTCTTTATTTTTTTGGTACAAACATACTATTTGTCTTTATTATCATTACTATACAATGACATATACATGCAGACATGCATATACAAAAATAAAATAAAGTCAGGGCTCCCCTTTTGTATTGTGCAAGACAGGCTGTGTTGTTGTTATTGAGTTTCACATGTGATAAGTACAAATTTAAAACTATTTAAGAAATTCTTCTTTATTCCAAAATATGTTTTTAAAATTTTATTTATTTTTCCATTAGGCAAAAAAATATTTATTTTTAAAAATTGGTCTTTTAAGTTTTAATCTCTCTCAAATTGATAGAACATTAAAGCGTAATTTGATCAATGTAACTTAATTTAATGGGATAAGTCTTGATTGTTGTTGTTACAACTTAATTATGGCGGACAAAAAAAGACGAATCACATTCCGTCCGTAAGTTTTATCTCCCGTTTTGATTCGTTTTTTCAATAAAGTAATTGATCTATATTGGTTAATGAGTTTCACTAAAAGGCAAATCACATTTTTGTTCCTTTAAAAATCGTTTTTTTCAAAACAAAATTAACACGATGTTCAAAAAACTGTCATTCATTCTAGTGTAAATAATTGTCTTTATGAATTAAATTCTTCATTCTAAATTAATTCATAATCTCTTTCTTATTTTTTTGAAAAAGAAAATAGTCTACCAGCTGACCCCAAAATGCAACAATCTCTAATGATTAAAAGAGGATAATGATGATACCAATATAAAAATATATATATATATATATATATATATATATATATATATATATATATATATATATATATGAAATCAAAATTTTATGATGGAGTAACATAACAACAAAGCATATTATCTCTGCCAGAAAGAAAATTGGGAGTATGTGTTCATCGCTGTCAGGATTGGTTTCACACAACATTTTGGTGACAACCGCTAAGCCTTTTGACAGGGGGGATTTGGTTTCTATTCCAAGAGATCAGCTATGTATGTATATTCGTTAGATACAATACAACGAATACATAATATTTGTATCTTGGACAGGTTGGAGGCTGAGAGTTAGTATCCTTCAACTTCAAGGGTACAATCTTATGCGTTCAAGTCCGATATATGAACATGGTCTTTCTGGCTCTCCTTTTCTCCACAAAATCCTAGTGTATCCATCCTCCTTACACCCCCATTGTCAGAAATCCCTATCTTCATGCTTGAACCTATCAGATTCAGTCATCTAATCTAACTAAAAAACAATTACACGTTTTCTAGATAACATTATTCAATAAACATTTCTTTTAAATACTAGTTTTCCTTATATAAAACTAGAGAATAAATGGAAAACGTGTTGTAACAATGATTGGCCTCGCCTGTTTGTTCATGAGGGTTGAAGCCATGTGCTTGATTCTAAAAGCTACCACAACAAGAATAAAATATGTGAATATGTGCTCAATAGACCTTCCTCTTGAGTTTAAGTGTGAGTGATTAGTTTCACATCAATTATGATAAGGCTAAGTGTAAGATATATAATAGATGTGGTGTCCAAGACTCGTGGCGGTTGTTCATTTAGAACATTGTTGCTCTCAGCACTCTTCAAACTCCCTTACAAGTGGTATCAAGGCTTGGTGGGAGAGCATACGTGGATCTTGAAATATTAAATTCATGTATGGAAAGTCTTTTTAGTTGTGTAGTTAAAAGATATATTTCGTTGGTTGTAACTTGTAACAACGGCAATATAGTAGGCCCCTTTAATGGGGAGACTGTTGGGTTAAGTGGTTAGTGTCACATCAGCTAGAAATGAGCTAATGTCTTAAAAAAATTGGACGGTGAGTAGCGTCCAAGTCTTTTGGTGGATCTTATCGCTTACCTCGTTGTTGCTCCTAGCACTCTCCAAACTCTGTAACACAACCAACCATTATGTCTGACCACTTCTCGATCTGCATAATTTGATTTTAATCGTACAACATGATGTAAAAGTTGTCTACGGTCTTTTACATACTGAGCCTAGACCCACAACAATGGGTCAAATTTGGCACGAACCCCATTCGAACTTATTGAGCCAGAAAAATGTGGACAAGTTAGTGTTTAGATTCCATCCATTTACCTACCATACATTTATTGTTACAAGTGAAAGATCAGTGAGATCCGCTTAATAAATAGGTCACACTAATCTCCACTTGTGTTTATCTATCTCAAAAATGGACAATGTATGAAGAGCATGTAAATGAAGGGAATCCAAACTCAAGTCAAGTCACGGTTGATTACAAGGGAGGAATATTTTTCATGCCCCAACATAATTTTGGATGTACACACTTGTTAATAAAATGTTTGTTTTGCCGTTATTTTAAATTTTTTTTTGCATGTACACATCTAAAAAATTGCAAATTTTGCGTCTCCGAAAGTACACCAAAATATGTTGTTCTCGAGTACACTTCTAGGAAATATAGGCTGGGAAAAAAATCCCTGCATGTGAAAGCTGGGAGTACTATCTTTCAAATTTCTCATACAGTTACACATGGCGTTGGATAATTTAGCCTGCTTGGTTGGACAAGTTCAGTTCAAGATTTTCTGTTTATATTTTTTTATATTTGCCTAGGAAGCAGGACTATCGTGTCACTCTACAACAAAGAATTACAATTACAGTGGCATGTCCGCCAGGGGAAAAAAGGAAGAAAAAAAAATAGAATTGGCTATATAGACAAAAATAAGAGGTTGGATAAAAGCGTACTGCACGGAAGTTGCAACTTATACTGGACTCTGGAAGACGTAGCAATTCAAACTTTAAAGCCCATCTTTAGCAGATTGATTCCGATGCTCCTGCAAAGAAAGGCCTCTATCATAACCGAAAGGCCCGTTTCTTTTGACCTACTTCATTTGTGTACTCAGGTGAAAAGGTGAAGCTGATCTATTGTTAGCACAGCAACCTTTGGTATCAGTGGCTCTCTGGTAACCTGAAACAATAAATGCAAGAGATAAAAAACAAAATTATACACAAGACATTAATTTTTATTTTATTTTCTAGACTGAGAATTCTTATTTTTCTGTGTTTTACTTTTAGCTAGCCATGCCAGTCATAAAAAGACAACAAAAGCAGAAAACATTTGACATTACCGCCATGGAAATTCACTTGTATCTACTCCAGCTTGATGAAGCTCGTCAACATACTGCAAAGCCTCCCTGCACTCTTCTCGGTCATCGAAGAAATCCTTTTTCTCACCTTCTATTTGATATGTTTCATGGCCTTTACCAGCAATCACCTGCACCATGCACATAAAAGTGTACCCTTATTCACAAATCACAGTCCAAAAATAAACAATTCCTTCTTGCATATTAATATTTTGGTGAATTATTCCGAAATAATTAAGGGGGTTAGTTTCTGCAGTTGCGCGCAAAGGATACCAAGTTCATACCCAAAAAAAAAGACGTCCAAAAGAAGTGAGGAAATCATTAAACTCCATTTGTAATGGCTTCAGTATTTTATTTAGTCGAAAAGTCAATCTAAAGCTTAGAAGATGAGTTGGTCCAAGTGTAGACTGACAGTCAAATGAATTTTCTCAGATTCAATAAACACAATCATAAAGCAGAATTAGTTTTGCCATTCACCAAGTAAGATTTAATGAGAAAAAAATAGAAAAGGATTAGTTAAAGCTTCATAGAAAGCAAGGCTACTTAAACGAGACAGATTAGGATTCCAACATTTAAGGGGTACAGGGAAGTCAGCTTATCATGGCATCCAAGTTGTGACTTCATAAGATCACTAAAATGTCATGCATGAAACTGAACGTTGGTGGAGAATTTATCCACGTGAATACGAATTATAATTGTGGATGGCCAATAGTTATTCTATGTTTGTTTGACGCATTTAAATTTAAGCTTCTTCTAAATTTGTCAACAGCTTTGACTATGGTAATTTGTTTCCATTGCTACTTAATTTAGGGAAATATGATGGTTTATGATAGAACATATGGTGTAATTTGATCCATGTAGCTGACCCCACTTAGTGGGATAAGGCTTGGTTGTTGTTGTTGTTGTTGCAACTTATTTTAGGGAATCTCCTTAGTTGAAATATCACTTTGATACACATCTTAATATTGTTGAACTTTTCCACAAGAAATACCAAGAACCAAAATGGTTTAAATTAAGCAACTTTTGCATCATATCAACTAAGCTAATTTTCATATTATAAGATGCAATGTAAAAAGAAGCTTCAAAACTTACAACAACATCACCCTCCTCCCCCATTGCAACCGAAGCTCGCACAGCTACCCTCCTAATGTCATGGAGAAAAAGCCTGTGACCATTTGGAAGAGGAGGATAGTAGTCATTCTCTCCATATTTCAGGTACTCTTGCATTGTCCATCCTACCCCAACCAACATATCGTCCAAAATATCCACTGAATAAAAAGTAAAAAGTATGTCAGAATTAGGATTCACAAACCCTGCTAGAGACATTGTGAAATTTGGGTGTAAGCATGCACAAGAATTCGTATATTGCTCTTAACAAGGCCATAGCTTATATTCCAAGGTCAAAATACATACATGGATCTTCACCCTTGGGGTTGTCAGATGTCAGCATGGTCACTTCACTTTTATCTGTTGCAATCTTTGTAATCAGGGGTCTCTTCCCCCTTTCATCCTCACCACAGCAACCAATCACTTCAAAAGAAGAAAAAAGACGGTCGGACATTCAATATGATGAAAGTATATTCCAGCCAAACAACATAAATCTTCAAATTTCGAGCATGTGAATAATTATGCAGTTTCAAGCTTTAGCAGAAAATGCCTTGTTTTAATTAGTAACCCAAAAAATTTCTCCAAGTTACAAAACAAAATTGAGAAGGAAATCTTCCACATCAATTAAGAGAAACACAAACATACCAGTTATAATCCTGCGAGGTTGAAGCTCTCTTACAGAATCAAGTAATCTAGACAAGGCATCGGGAGTACGAGCATAGTCCACTATGACCCCAAATGCTTGTTCCTCATCAATTAACTCACACCTACCAGGAACTGCATCAACCTCTTCAATCCCTCTAACAATATCCTCCAAGGGTGCCCCAACAGCAATGCCAACTGCCACAGCAGCAAGAATGTTGTAAACATTGTGCCTTCCTAGTAAACCGGACGAAATTTCCAGTATCCCAGCAGGTGTATTAACCAACACCTGTGTCTCAAACAAAGAGAGTTCAAACTTCAAGGGATGAACATCTGCATTCTTATTCTCCAATGCAAACGTCACAACAGGAACTTCTGGACTCCCCATTGAAACAAACAAAGGGGCATTCGGATCATCAATGTTAACAACTTTCCTATGCCGCTCAGGATCCACCATCCTTGAAAACAGCTTAGCCTTCGCATCTCTATCCTCTTCCTCATCCTCCTCACCCATCAAATTCGTAAAAACAGCAACATCAAAATCAACCTCAGCATATTTCCCCTGAGCCAGTCCATGCGGAGAAGCCTCAAAAACCACAGATTCAGTTCCATTATGAAGCATCTTAGCCATCAAATTCTGAACCAAAACAGCGTCCAGCACCCCATAAGACGAATCCAACTGATTATCCCCATGAACATAACAAGCAATCGAGTTAAACATCCCGGTACGTAAACCCATCGCTTCATACATACTTTTAATCAAATAAGTTGTCGTTGTCTTACCATAAGTCCCTGTTATCCCAATAAGAGCCATGTTTTTCGAAGGATACTTATAAAACGACGCAGCCAATGTAGCAAGAACAGCATTCGTATCCTCCACAATAACCAAAGCCTTACAACCTAAAGTATCTTCAATATCAATCTCTTTACTTGCTACAACAGCAATAGCTCCTCTCTTATCCGCCTCACTCAAAAACATGTGTCCATCGTTTTTTCTTCCAACACAACACACAAACAAATTACCAGAAGTAACAAGCCTAGAATCATGTTGAATTCCATTAATTTCAATTTCCAAATTCCCATAAACCGAAACAGGAACCACTTTACTCTCATCCAAAAGCTCAGCTAAACTCATCTTAAACTTAGGTTCAACAATTCTAGCTTTATTACTTTTCCCTAAACTATCAAAATCTAAATCAAACGAAGATTCGGATTTCAAAGATAAATCACCATCTTCTTCAAAATCTCCTTGAGATTCGTCAGAATTCAAAGTGAGTTCACGGAGACGTTCAATTTCTTCTACATCGTCGACTTCATCAGGTTGAAGCTCTTCAACGGCTTCAATTTCGGATTTGGCGGGATTAGGTTTAAGAAGACCTTGCTTAACGAACTCTTTACGTTTAAGAGCGATAGCTTTATCGATTTCGCCGAATAAATCATCTTCAGCGGAATCAATGGCAGAAGGTTCGTCGGGAGCGTCTTGGGAGTCGGCAATGGCGGCAAGGTAAGTGGCTTGATTGTTTTTGAAATCTTCTTCTTCACGGAGGCGAGCACGGTCGGCTTGGAGTTCAATTTGTTGGTATTTTGTGAAGCCGTGAGCGGAATCTTCGGCTACTTCGGGTGGGTCGTCGTCGGCTGGGTTTGGATAGAATTTTCCGTCGGGTGCGATGGCGGCGGGAGGGCGGAGAGGAAGTAAGGGATAAGATAAGGGACGAGAAGGGAATTGAAGAAGGAAGTGTTTGGGTTTTAGAGTGGTGGTGGTTGAATTGGGTTTAGTGATTGTGGGAGAAATGAAGTGTGGAAGAGTAACAAATGGCAAAGCCATTCAGACTGTGGAGCAAGCTAATGGATTATGTGAACTAAAGAGAGAGGGAGTGAGGTGAGTGAGGTGAGGGGTTTGTATGGGGTTTTAGTTTCAAGTTTTTACTTGTTATTATCCTTATCAAACTTCACTTGTTAACTCACTCATGCTCTATTCCACCAGCTGTTTTTGTTATGGGTACCACACTTCTCAAGGTAAAATTCATCTCCATCTTACCATGAGATTTATTTTCAGAATATAGTATTGATGGATTTTATCTAATAAAAGAGCATGTGTATAAGCCAGTGATAAAAAGAGAGTGTTTATATCACTTGTCTTTCACATGTTACAAATTGTTGTTGTATTGTAGCCACTAAAATTAAAATCAACTGAATGTCTCAAACATGCTCACTTATTTGAGAGTTAACTTTGTGTCATTCAACATCTCCGAATTATCTTCTCCAAGGCCACCACATTTTATCACACTTTCATGAGCCAACTTCACAATACTAAATTCCCTTGGAGTATAAGATAACTCTTCTAGAAGTGACATAAACTAAAGTACCACTATCAGTATTCTAATTGTATGGACTATCAACAATGTTAGTAGTATCATGTCCCTCAAGTAGCAAACCTAATGTTAGATTAATAATATCTTCATCATAGTCTTCTTCTTTCTTCTTACATCTACCTTTGTCCTCATTCTTATTCTTCAAAAAATAACTTTGTTTTAATATGCTATTTTTACCACATTAGCAATCAATAACTTTGTACCTGATTTTGAAATTGATTTTGTTTATCTCTATTACTTGTATATTGGTTCTTGTTTGTTCCCCTTATTCAGTGACCAGTAACTCTAAATGTGAAGTGGAACCTTGATACTTTCTTCTCATTCATAATATTACTCTCAATAAGGTCAATTGACAACACACCATGAACATAGAATAACATTCTCAATTTTTTCACAACTCGTGCAAGGAACCAAGAAGAAATAACCCCTGAATTTCGTCATCATACTTAATACCCATAGCAGAAAGTTGATTCATAGTTCCTTGGAAAGAAATGAAATGATATGTCTAGTCCATCTTGAGGCGTCAAACTTAACATCTTCTTTGTCAAAGACATCTCGTTATTACCCGTCTATATTGCATATATCCACACAAACTTATCTCATGATGATTTTCCATATTTCTCCTCACGCATGTGGTTCAAAATGCAAACATCATCCCGCTGACGAATGTATCCACATACATGCATATATAGTAAGGTATGTTGATCAAGAGTCTTATCACCAGGATTCTCTACATCAAACACATGTTGGTGAAAACTCTTCAAATAAATGAGATCACCCATATTACTTTTTATATGACATAATTTGACTCATTCAATGTCATCATACAAGTTGTGTTGTTTTTCATGGTTTACCACAAATTAAATACGACAAGATAATCCAATCTATCATGCTAGTTGATGGAAGTAGAGTGTACAACACAATATTTGGACACCTCAATCCGTGGCGGATCTTTGGTAATTTTGTCGGGGGTGCCAAAATATTTAGAAATATATATTAAACAATATTAAAGAATGAATAGAAATTGTTAGGTGGTGTGGTGATTAATTTTGCTTGGATATTTCCCCATTGACAAGGGTTCAAGTTCAAGTCCTCACAAGACATCTCTTTTTGAATAAAAATACTAAAAACCAATGGAAAATAGGGAGAAAGGTCACCAAAAGGACTTGAACTCATGACATTGTGCTAAAAATGTATGTAGTTACCTCCACGCCAATGCAAACTACATTATAAGTTATGCCCAATATGGTATATATTAAATATATGGGGGGAGCCATGCTACCATGAGCTCCAAAGAAGATCCGTCACTGACCTCAATAGAAAACTCATCTCAATGTGACATAATAAAATCATGGGATCTAGTCCAACAAGAAACTTCAAGCGTATATATCTATTTATACTTACGTATAAAGAGAATACGAATTTTGATGTGGTTTTTGGATTTGCAATTTTACTTTCTATATGAACTATTTAATTTACAATTTAATCCTTATTTATTTGACTATAAAACTAAAATTTTCAAATATTTATGCTTTTGTATGAAATGATTATATAATTTTTTGTGTAACTCCAATTTTATCCTTCATTTATTTATTTTTACAATTTTAACCTTCATTTTTTTTACAATTTTAACCTTTCTTACCAATCAAATAACTTAATTTTTTAAGTATACCAATAAAATCTTACAACTCTAATTTATTTTATCGATAAAGCTGAAAGACGAGTAAGATAGTGTATGTCTTGACGTTAACAAAGATAAAAATTGTATTATACGTATCTGGCAATTTGTAGTTAACGATGTACACTATTGACCAACCAATTGACCATACTTTTTTTTTAGAGATAGTACTGACCATACTTTTTGTAGTTCGATGCTGTGTAATAAATTTCGATAAAGAATTTGTGATAGATAAAACATGGTAAAGAATATGCACTTGTTACTCTCTCTCTTCTCTCATTCTCAAACCCTATTCGTCACCCTTTTTTTCTTCTTTTTGTTAGAGGGGTGATTTAGGGTCAATTTTGACCCAAAAATCACCATCCGAATTGTTTTTCCTTCTATCCTAATTGAATAAGTGATTTCACGTATTTTCTGTTTTCTTTCGTTTGTTTTTGTGATTTCGTCGCCTCTGAATGACTCTGTTTGTTGTGATTTCCCGTCTTTGTGCGGTGTGTTTTTGATTTCCCGTCTTAGTGTGATGTTTATTTGTTTCAGGTTGAAATATTAGCTTTGAGCAAGTGCATATCCGATCAATGACAATGACTTTGGCGGCGTCAACTTTGTAGATTCGGAGACATGAATATAGTCATATTTGTAGATATAGGTACTTTGCCGTTTTATGCTATTAGCATGGATGCTATGAGTTTGTTCACAGATTCATCATTTTTGTTTTTAGCGAATTTGGATTTGTATTGTATCGATGTACAATGTCAGTTTGAATATCATTTATTTTTGTAAAAATAAAATAAAATATGCAGTTATGTAATGACGGTGGCCACACCTCATAACCCTATGCCCTACAATGATATAGTACAAGAACAATGAATAATGTTACTATGTAACCATGCACCAATTAAAATTCGGAAATTACTTTTTCCACCCTATGGGTTTCCTCGCGCGCTCTATTTTTTTTCCAAAAATGCCCTTGAGTTATCGGATTTTATAATCCGGAATGATGTTTTCTTTTGTTAAAGGGTGAAAAAATGAGTAACGGATTTTTCTGGATTTTGTAATCCGGAAACTTCAAAAAATAGGGCGCGTTACATGATGTTTCCGGATTACATAATCTGTAAACCCCCTAAACACCCTTTTTCAAGGTAAAACAATTCGGGTTATATAATCTGAATTATATCAGCACAAATTCTAAACATGTTTGTAACATGGATAGTCATTTTAGGGACAATATTAATCTTCCTAACTCTCTCATCCTTCTGTTTTGGGTCATTGTTACCTATTCATAATCAAAAATCGGGTTTTCGGGCTACTTGATCGGATTACTCCGAAACTTCCTCAGAAAATCAGAAAAAATTCAAGGACCATGACCTCGTAGAAGGAACTTCTTACGGGACTCCGCCCCTCAAAATCCAAAATTCCATCGTTTAAACCCATTTTTCATATTCTCAGAAAAATCCGAAAAAATTTGCATTAGTTTTATTTGATTTTTAGAATTTTTTGGTGCTATTTTTATATTTTTATGATTTTATTTAACAGGTTTTGGCATTTTTTACTTAGTTTTTTTGTTGTTTTTGAAAGCAAAACTCAAAACTGTTGAAATGTGAGAGAGTCTGATGGCTGATTGTACATAAGAATTGTCCGGATTATAAAATCCGAAATAGCAAACATGAATCCGGATTGCACAAGGGCATTTTTGGAAAATTTACAGGACGCGAGAGAAGGCCATAGGGTGGGAAAAGTAATTCCCTTAAAATTCAGGTGAGAATAGATGTGTACGTATTGCGTTAAACATCCGTAGAAATTAAAAGGCTTAATAGTAGTTTTAGCTCCCTAACTTTTCCAAAGTTGCGATTTTGGCCCCCTAAGAAAAAAAAACTACAAATCCGCCCCCTAAGTTTTGCACCTGTGGCAATTTTGGCACCCAAGACCAATTTTGACTCGGTCTACGCTGATCTGACACCCCAAGTGAGGTGCCACATGTTATTTTTTATCTTTATTTTTTGGTATTGGGGGCCAAAACTGCTACAGTTGCAAAACTTAGGGGACAATTTTGTAGTTTTTTTTTCTTAGGGGGCCAAAATCACAACTTCATGAAAGTTAGGAGGCGAAAACTGCTATTAAGCCAAATTAAAAAAATGGCATTCACGTTAGTTACAGTTAAATGTGTACTACGACTTACGAAAGCATCCAAAAACATCCGATTTCGTGCGAATGTTTTTAGATTGATTTAAATTTGAACACCCTAAAAGCATATTTGATGAGGTCCTTATTTAAAAACGATCGCTCCCCGTTAAAGATTCTCATGGGAAGAAGAAAAAATAATTTCATATTAAGCAAAAGACAACTTTACAAGGATCCTCTCTCTCCTGCGTCCTAAAAAGTAATAAAATATGCACTACTTGGTCCCATTTGCAAAAGAAGTAATAAATTATTTTTGTTTAATGATGTAAAGTTAGTGAAACGTACTTTTCATTGAAATCATTATTAGTGTAAAGTTAGCCCTTAATAAGTACTTTTATTAGTGTAAAGTTAGCCTTTAATAAGTATTTTTATTAAAAAATCATAAATAAGTGACTTGTATATGTGATGTCCATTTAATAAGTCTTTATTAGTGGACTATCATTGTGGATGATCTAGGTATTATCAACCAAATTATTACTGGACGTGAGGCGGTGTATTGGGAAAAACTCAAGTCTCACGTCGAATATATGAGACTCTTGATGACAGTTTATAAATAGGATGCACTCCTCACCTCTCAAACACAAACCAGTTTTATAAGGATGAGTAATGAGTTAGACCTCAAATTTAAACAATCACGGACCCCTGACAACAGGTTTCAAGAAGATCGAAGATTCCCTTAAACTTAAAACGAAAATGTTTCGTATGTTTTGGTTTAATAACAAGGAAGTGGTTGTAGAGTTAAGAGAAAGCAAAGGAAGCTCATGTACGTTGGCTTCAGTTCAAAGCCAGCTTTCCTCAACTACTTGATATTATTGTTTATATAATTTACAATTTACCTGTCTTTGTCATATTGTTAACTGTCCCAATCCAAATCCCAGTGATTATTTATTTACACTCACACTAACCACTTCAATTCTGCATCATCAATTCATGCACTAACACACAATTAATTTGTTATTACAATTACAATCCCATTAACAATGCAGTGAGTACGTGTTGGCATTTTGCAGACAAGGCGGATTCATTTCCATTCTGTCGTTGATTTTAGAAGATGTGATCATAATCACAATCATTCAATTTATTATAAAATCAAACTCTTAAATTGGTTATGATCTTTTCACGTGTGGTTATTTTTTTTTAACCTTTTCATGGGTCAACAGGGAAACTTTTATGTGGGGTTTGAAGTTGATTGTCAACTAGTAGTACTACTGTACTAGTACTTTATATCCTCATATATTTCACAATCATATTGTGTGGATGACATTCTAAAGCTGAACGTGATTCTTTATTTCTCATTTATGATAATGATTTATTAACTTTTTCTCACTTTTGTGCTTGCACAGATTTTTCTGATTTTCCCATTGTGGGCTTGTGGCATGGTTCTTAATATTGGCTAAAACTAAAACATCCTAAAAAACAGTTTTCTTCAATCATGGAGAGAAGATCTCCTCCTCTGGTTAACCAAAAATGTGAATGGCGAATGTTTGGAATCTTTAATCTTCGTGAAGCTCATTCGGACGGAAGATCGGTTTCCAATAGTAAGCGTTTGAATTTTAGCTTAAAAGGATTGTAATAGAATTTATGGATTTCTTAGATACACATTGTATGCACTAAAAGTCTAAAATGTATGCTAGTAACCATAAATATCATTTGAAGCTGTTACGTATTGAATCAAATTTTGATTTTATGGGATTCAATTATATTATACTCATCTTAAATTTGGAACTGGTGATTTTTTCCAAGCTGCAGGAAATGGGAAATCCAGAATTAGTTCAGATGTGCTTAGCACAGTTGATGAAAAGTACCCTGATGTTGATGTAAGTTCTGAATCTTCTCATCAAACATACATGTATTTTTGTAGTAGCTATTGTAAAAGGAGCTCATGCTGTTAAGAGTCTAATTCCTGAAATCACAGCATGTATGATGTTTAAACCCTTTTTAAAGCCTCAGACTAGTGGTTTTGGTAATATTTTTCTAAGTTACTTTACAATGAGAATTTGTAAGAACTTAGAAATAGTGCATTGGAGTTGTTAGTAGATTTTGTCTTTCTATTAATAAATATCTAGAGAGGGGAAAGACTTTGAGGTAAATTGATTTTATTTAAATAGATGGCTTAAGTTCTAATCTTGGGTCACATAGAAAGTCTTGCATCTTTATATCTTATAGAATCATTCGGAAACTTTTATTACTGAAGTAATATTACAAATATGAACACTAATAATAGTAAGCCATTAACCATAACCGCAACGCAACCAAGGTCACTGTTGTTTTGATGATCTAGTGACCAAGGTCTGCGACCACGGTGTGGTCCACGTCATGTCGAGTTTTATGTTGTCATAACCACAGCACGACCATGATTGAGGCCGCCTCGGGCACATTTGACCACAAGTCCGCAACAGTTACTATGACCGAAATTTTAAACCTTTGCTATCAACTAGTTTCATGAGAAATAATTCTTGCACATAAACTAGAAGTATGTGACGTAAGTTTTTAAATTGTCATGTATAGCTGGCAAGACGCAGCGAAAATGGTGTTGCATCCACCCCTAACCCCATTACATGAATGATTTAGTAGCATAGCATTGATGGAAGAATTTTGACTACAGGTATGTTCCAGAAGAAGAAGAAAAGGTTACAGTTGTAAGAGTATATGTGTGGAGAATGATCGGATAGCAGATTTGGAAAATGAAGTAACAAAAATGATTGTTAATCAGAGATTTTTCAACAAAAACTCTCAAGGCAAAGATGGTGCAGATTGTCAGCCTAATCAATTTTTGGATGCTGTACAGGTTTTATATTCGAACAAGGAACTTTTCACAAAACTTTTGCAAGATCCTAACTCTCTGTTGGTAAAACAAGTTCATGACATACAGAAAACTCAAGTGAAAGCAGAACAAAATGGAGTAATAAGATTGAATAAAGCTCAAAACAGTAGTAGTTTTGATAGGATTAATTCGAGTTCAAACTGTGAGTCTCAGTCCTCTAAAAAAGTAGTAGTTTTGAAGCCTGATACAAATAATGTGAAATATTTTGCTGACACTAGCTCTGGCAATGCTCAAAATATTAAGCCTTCAAATTTTGCATTTGGTGAAATAAAGAGAAAGTTGAGACATGTCATGAAAGTAAAGAGAAAAGAACAGCAGTGCAGGACAGCTGATTCAGCACCAAGTAAATTTCCCTGCAGTTCGCAGGACTTGGAAGATGGTAAAAATGTAAAAAAGTTGGACACTTCTGAAAGAAATTCACCAATTAATGTCCATGTTAGTAGTGAAAAAAGTTTGAAGGTTTTCAAGTTGAAGGATTCTGAGTCAAGTATGAGACAGGAAGAAGTTGCTTCTGAGCAAAATAAATTGACCGTGAAGGACCAAGGTGTGAAAGTTTTATCTCATAAAAAGCATCAAATGCTCCTCAAAGCACTTCATAGAGATGGGGAAAGTTGCTCTTACAGTAGTTCTTCAGATCAAAAAATCAAAGATTTGCCTGTGGCCACTTTTAGTAATGAGTTGCAAGTTTTTGGTGCTGCAGATATTAGTGTCAATAAGAGTCTTTCTGCCGACAATTTGCATGCACATTATGATATTTCTAGAGGTATGCTCTATATAACTAGTTTTTTCAACTTTCTCTGATCATAAACATTCATAAATATTTGCCTCATTTATCATCTATGTATTGATCAATTCTTTAGCATGGTCTGAAAGGCTTATCAAATTTTGTTACAATACACAAAAGAGAGAAATTATATACAATATATATGTTTTCTTGCAGGAACAGATGGGTCACTAGAACAAGTTGATTATGATAGATTTGAAGAGAACCATCTTGAAGACCTTATAACATCCTCTTTGGATCCAATGAACAAGTCAAAAGATATCATAAGTGAAGTTCTGCAGACTTTCAGCTTGAAATGTGATGAACCTATGAAGAGCCATTTATCAAACTTATTGATGGATTCTTCATCCACTTTTGATGAAGTGAATGGATTGACTGACCAACTTTTTGACAGTACCATCTTGCATGAGTATATCATCGAATGTTTCATGGAGTTATACAAGAATAGGGGTTTTTCACTCCATTTTTCATCAAGAAATCCAAATTTCCAAGCATGTGTTGTGAAGAAAGTTTTGGTTAGACAGATTAATGAACTTGTTAACCTTCACTTTTTCCATCATCCATCACCAATAACATTACAACAGCTTGTTGAAAGGGACTTGACCAGACGTGAATCATGGATGAATATCCATGATGCAGAAGAAATTGCAATGGAGGTGGAGAAATATGTTTTGGAAACACTGGTTTTGGAAATCGTGTCTGAGATGAATATATCATAGAAATGATACATTGCAATGAATTTATATGTCTAAATCATAAATTTGATCACCGTCGGGTAGTTGCTCATGGTGGTCGCATGGCCATTAAGCCATTTGTCTTAGGTTCCATGGAAGATAGAAATAGAATGTCTTGTTTTATTTCTAGCTACATTTAATACTCATTTCATAATCACATAGAAATAATTGTTCATTTTACAAATTATTTAAAATAAAATAAAAAACTGTTCATTTCACGCATTAAACATATTCTATAATTTATTTAAAAAAAAAAAAAAAACTGTTCATTTCAAGCATTAAACATATTCTATAATTTAGAGTGATGAATGTGGTGCTCCCTCTTTATCTAATCGTAAGATATTTTTAAAACATTTGTCTATAGAGGCTGTTTCCCACAATTTAGAGGCACAATTGTAATCTTGACAATTTTCGTTAAATTTTTTTTAAAAAAATTCAACATGACTTTTATCTACAGATAAGCAAACATTTACCTACGAAAAAAATGACATTTAGTGATAAATTTTGTCCTAAGTAAAAGCGTTATTTTTTTTTTTATCTTGCATCCCAACAATTTTACTCTTATCCCTACAAATATTTGATGCCCCCATAAATTAGAGACCTAGTTCCATAGAACTCCTTAATTTTTAGACGTATTTATTGTTTATAGAACATTAATCAATATTATTAACTTAACTAGGATATGTTTGTAAAAAAAAAACTTAACTAGGATATGAAAAATCAAATATACACAAAGACTAATTTTGTATCATACATAAATTAAACACATTAATTTCACTTTCAATTTTTTTTAATAGATATGAGAAGGTTAAAAGAGTCTTATAAAGAAAATAGAATTACATAGTACATTTTAGAAAACCAATGTGAAATCACTAGTTTATATCATATGATAGATTGCAATGTATATAAATTTTTTAATAGACATTTTCACATGAACTTAATTATAGCATTTTTTTTCTTCCATTTTTTGAAATGCTGCTCAAGTGAAATTCTCTTGTCAACACGTCAGCACGTCACCCCTTATACTTCTCACGTGCCTTTTGAAGTTCCTATTTTGCCCCTCTTCAAAAGTCATTGAATTTTTTTAAACGAAAAAAGTCATTGAAAAATTTAAAAATAATTAAAGATTTAAGGGGTGGCGTATAAGTCAGGGCACTGGGCACATATTAAGTCATTGAATTATAAAAACAATTTCCTATTATAAATTTATTTCAAGACGTTAGACATGAGTCATACCTTGTCAATATGGCATGCTCATACCCATTATTATACCTTTTATTGAAGGCACAATTCATACCTTTGGTTGCTTACGTGCGGGTTGACGTTCAGCTGTTACAAATTTGCAAATGCTAGATTAAATTTACAGTTTTGTTGTTAAAAAAAATGTACTTAGTCACACAAAAATATGGAAAAGAAAAAAAAAACAACTAGGAGATTTACGTACTGAACTCTCACAAATAAATCACTGCGTAGGGGACTAATATTTAAAATTCGATTTATATATGAGGTATCCACATTTATTTGCTATTCTTTGAAATATGGATTTAATTTTTGTGGTTAAAAAAATGATTTTAATTTGTAGACAGTAACATATATCCAATCAATTTTCTTATTAGAAATGAATAAGATTTATGATTTTTTCTTAAAAGATAAAATTCAGGATGAGAGTGACAATAATGACAATTGTTTGTTGGGTTTTGTTGGTTTTTGCAGTATTACTTCTTGCTTGGCGGTCGAATTGTACGTCATTTTTCATGGCTCATATTGTTTATGATGCAGACCACAAGAACATTATTCTTGGATCAGATTATATGATGACTCTTGATTTAATCATGTCAAATGTCCAACCTCATCATCCTCATGCTCCTTTAATTCGTCAGATTGTCCAACTACAACATTGATATTTGATTGTTAATTTTCATCATATTCTCTGTCAAGGCAACAAGTGTGCAGATTGACTAGTTAAGCATGATGTTTCTTCTATAAATGCTCCAAAGTGTTGAATTTTTTGCCCTCTTCAAATGTATCATTTCCTTGTGAACGATGTTATTGAAGTTGCTGGCCTGAAATTGTAGTTTGGTTTTTATCTATCATTTCTTCTTAATAAAAAAAAATAAAAATGTGTTACGTTATTGGAGTGTAAAAGATTAATCTCATATAAAATAGGCTTAAAATGACTATTTATTTATGGTGTTTCACATCTCACTCACTACTACGGCTGCATTTGCATAAACCCTACTGCTAGCAAGAGATTACAGCAGCCAACAACAACATAAACCCTAGAAATCTTGCAGCAGCGCAGCCATGGCAATAGATCCAAAACAAGTAAAATCAGAGCTAGTTCTCATCCTCGACTTCGGTTCCCAATACACTCACCTCATCACTCGTCGTATCCGAAGCCTCTCCGTTTTCTCTCTCTGCCTCAACGGCACTTCCTCTCTTCGATCCATCACCGAACTCAACCCCTCCCTCGTCATTCTCTCCGGTGGTCCCCACTCCGTTCACACTCCCGATTCCCCCTCCTTCCCCGACGGCTTTCTTCAATGGGCTCAGTCCAATGCCGTCCCTGTTCTCGGTATCTGCTACGGTCTTCAGCTTCTTGTTAGCCGTCTCGGCGGTGAAGTCCGTGTCGGAAACACGCAGGAGTATGGCCGTATGGAAATTAAGGTCCAAAATGCCTCTGCTCTTTTCCCTGCTCAGAAAGTTGGACATAATCAGATTGTTTGGATGAGTCATGGTGATGAAGCTGTTACTCTTCCTTCTGGTTTCAATGTCGTGGCACGGAGTCAACAAGGTGCTGTTGCCGCTATAGAAAATCCCTCTGCCAAATTCTACGGCCTTCAGTATCACCCTGAGGTATACTATACTCCACATAGTTAAAACCAATGTCTAATTTCTCAATCTTATATTGCAATTGAACTTGCTTTTGTCTGTGTGTTTCATTTTGATAATTTTGCATGTCAACTATGTGATTGACTTCAGAAGTAGTTTAAGATTAAAGTCAAATGTTTCCAACGAAACTATCTCATTGATTGGTAGTGTAAGAAATATTTAGTCTGAGATGAGTATGAATTAAATTGATTGTTATTTGTTCTCTTTTTGGAAGGTGACTCATACGCCGGAAGGAATGGAAACACTGAAGCATTTTCTATTTGATGTTTGTGGGATTTCAGCGGGGTGGAAGATGGAGGATGTGTTGGAGGAAGAAATCAAAGTGATTAATAATACAGTGGGGCCTGACGAACATGTCATTTGTGCCTTATCTGGTGGTGTTGATTCCACTGTTGCTGCTACCATAGTTCATAAAGCCATTGGGGATAGGCTTCATTGTGTTTTTGTTGACAATGGCTTGCTCAGGTTACCACTAGTCTGGTTTATTCATTGTAAAGATATTGGATTACAAATGGAAGTTTTTTTGTTTTTGTTTTGATTGTTGTTGTGTCTATAGGTATAAGGAGCAGGAGCGTGTGATGGAAACCTTTAAAAAGGATCTTCATTTACCGGTTGAGTGTGTTGATGCTGCAGATCAATTTCTTACAAAGCTAAAAGGTGTGACAGATCCTGAAGTAAAGAGGAAAATTATCGGTAAAGAGTTTATCTGTATCTTTGATGCTTTTGCTCAGAAGCTAGAAAAGGAGCTTGGAAGCAGACCTTCTTACTTGGTTCAGGGAACCTTGTATCCTGATGTGATTGAATCATGCCCACCACCTGGAAGTGGGAAAACCCATTCCCATACCATCAAGAGCCATCATAATGTTGGCGGTCTTCCAAAAGATATGAAATTGAAACTCATTGAGCCACTTAAACTACTTTTCAAGGATGAGGTTTTACTTTTGATCTATTGAATTGTTTGCTTGTGCTCAGAATTGGATTGTTTGTTTCTGTCTGTGTCTGTGATGTTATGCATTGATTTTTTTTGTTATTTTCATTTCCTTGTATAAAGGTACGTCAATTAGGGAGGATCATGGATGTCCCTGAGGGATTTCTAAAACGTCATCCCTTCCCTGGGCCTGGTCTTGCAGTTAGAGTATTGGGTGACGTGACTGAAGGAAATGCCTTAGATGTTCTCCGACAGGTACATGGAACTTTTGTGCTTGTGTTTGTCTACACTGTTGATTTTGATTTGTACCGTCAATATTTTGATTCAATTTTTCTTTTCTCAGGTTGATGAAATTTTCATTCAGTCAATCAAAGATGCTGGCCTTTATGACGTAATATGGCAAGCCTTTGCAGTTTTCTTACCAGTAAGATCTGTTGGAGTTCAAGGTGATCAAAGAACACACTCCCATGTTGTTGCACTCAGAGCCGTGACAAGTCAAGATGGAATGACAGCAGACTGGTAAGATTTCAACTGAAGTATGCATATGGCTATGATGCTGGATAACTCTTTTGGCTATGCTACTTCTGCTTAACTTTGTTTTGTTTTCTTATTTCTTATTTAAATGGTACCAAATTACCATTAGGAGGTTAAATGTGCCTTTAGCAAACTATTTGATAGAACAAAATTTATTTTGGGAAGCATGCGTTGCAATTCCCATTAAATTACACAGGATATTTTGCGTTTTGATATTGTTGCTGTTGCATATATAATGGATACAGGGGAAGGTTTCAGTACATGATGCTTGTCTGAGAGAGCATTAGAACTTGTACATCTCCCCAAGTCCTAAAAGCTAAAATGTACCTTAATTTTTTTCTTTTTAACATCTAAAATACTTGCACAAAAACTCTGAAATATTTCAGAGTAAATTGTATTTCTAAGCCTTAATTTTTTTCTTTTTAACAGCTAAAATACTTGCACAAAAACTCTGAAATATTTCAGAGTAAACTTTGTTTCTAAGTCACATTATCATTTCATGAAGTTCAAATATGAGCCTAATTAGATACTAGGGTCGTTATGCTCCTTGAAAATATATCAGCTTCAGGCTATTGACGTTGCACCTTTGATGCTTGTTCATTTTAATAATTGGCTTTTTACATTTAACCTTTAAAATTTCAAATACAGTTGCTCATCATCTTTAATAGCACTTTGAAGTAACTGTAATTTGAATTGAACTTCAGGTACTACTTTGAGCATAAGTTCCTTGATGATGTTTCACGCAAAATCTGTAATGGTGTCCGTGGTGTGAATCGTGTTGTGCAAGATATTACGTCAAAGCCTCCTTCAACAATTGAGTGGGAATAATATCAGAGTTAGTTTTATTTTTCGATGGTTGTAGGGTGCTATTGTGTTGTATATGCGATAAGGTACTGAGCTATTTACTTGTTTGAGTTATTGTTTTCCCCTCTTGCCTAGGGATTGGAGGGAAGGGATTGAAGCGGGAATTTATAATAGGATTGATACAATTCTTGACATTGCAATAGCTAGAATTGAGAGGACTAGTTATTGTTGTGATTTTTTCCTCTCTCGAATCAATTGAATTGAACTATAATTGCTCCTCAATGATCGAAAGATAACTTTACAATTATGTTGCATGCATCTAACAAACACACACGGGGCATTTCAAAACTGTCTATTTTCCGATGTTTGGAGGATGTTCATGTATTCCATTGATAACTTTATCAATTGAATCAAACTATAATTGCTCCGACAATTGAACGAAAAACATGTTTGGAGGTTTATATATTCATATTGGGGCGGGTGGACCACTTATATTTTGTTCATGGTAGATTCATGGTAGACGAGCACTTAAATCGTTTGAAATTCCAGCAATAACTTACATTACGTCAAACCCTCGCAAGTAGAAATCCACGGTCCTCTTGTTGTAACATATAAGAAAGTGAGCTTTTGAGTGTTTTGCATAAACAAGAATAGATATATGTACTTCAAAACTCAAATAGTATTTGATATCTGAAAGAGGGTTACAGTGAGTTCATTCAAAATTGACTATGTCTTACTCTGTTAATGTCTGCGATCGAGTAAATAGCTCTACGAACGAATGGATTGGATCAAGTTGGAAGAAGGAAAGTTTTGTACGAGTTATATCTGTCATCACCACTTTGTGGAAAATTCTTAGGATTAGATCACCGTCTAAGGATGACCAGGATCTTGAGTTTATATTTTTAAAGGGCATCATTGGTGGTTATTGGTTTTGGACAATTTGTAGGTACTCGACTACAATGGACCACATACTAAACTTTTATTATGTCCTTTAACATGGTATGATCTACCGTCTACGGCTCTATGTTTTGAAATACTGTAGTCTCGTCTACGGGTATATGTCTGGACTTGCGACATGTCTTTATCATCTTTGTTTGTCTAGTTGTATCTTTTTTTTCTACCGTTGAGAAATCTTCCTACGTAAAGACAGGAAATTTAGTGTTAGATTTGTCCACAGAAAAACGATGATCACGTGAAACCTGAAGTGCGCATTAAACTGCTTGTTCGATGGGTCGAGTTTGATTTTCTCTAACTGAGTTTTCCAATTTGTTATGTGAATGGATAAAACAAACAGTAGTTGAGTTAGTCTGAGTCTAATGTGATTCTTTATTTAATATTAAATAAAAAATCTTATATACAAATGCAAGGAAATGTTGCACCCAAACCATAGAAAAGCTCCAGGTTTGCCTATGTTTTTTTTTTTTTTAATAACTAAAATGCCTCCACATAGGCGCCAAAATGCAAGAACATGTGACATTTCTAGCCATTGATGATATCCAGCAATTAAATCATGTCATTTGTATCAAATTTTCTTCTATGAAAATCATTATGCAAATCTTATTATTATCCAAATCTTTGATGCATTCTTAAGCAACCATAAAAAGATTTTGTTAGCCTAGATAAGAAAACAATGTTTTCATTGCCACCTTATACATAAAACCTACATCTAGACATAGATAGATGCACTATTATATGCACATTTATCGTCACCCTATACATAAAGGCTCAAAGTTAGTAAAATGACAATATTTCAAGTTTAACCAACTTTTAATTTATTGTGTTCATCATTGACCCGTGTGAAGCAATTTTTTTGGAAGTTATGCCCTATACCCCGACACATGTACTTTCACCCCTACAATTTTTTAAAAATTCCAATTTTATCCCTTTTACTATTTAATCTTTTATACATAAATTTTTCACCCTCATTTTCAAGATTCCTAATTCAGAACGAGTGCACCCCCACATGATATTTTTTCAGGAAATATTTGGGAACACTCATATATACTTTTCCGAAAATAATTCGGAAAACTCATATATATGTTTCCGAAAATAATTCGGAATACTCGTATGCAGCTTTCCGGTGCATGCTAGTTATGCTAAAGAATTTCAATGAAGAAAATAAAGAACCGGAAACGTGTATCCTAGTTTTCCGGTGCATTTATTTTAATTTTTTTTAATTCCAACTTGCTTAATACTAGTAGAGCTTATATTCTTGATATTACTTGCCTTTATTACGTGTATACAGGAACACTAAGCACCCACCAAAATCACCCATAGCAAAGCAACAAACAGAAGCTATAAATTCTAATATTGGTTGTTGGTAATAGCCTAATCAACAAACACACCCACTAGTGCTAAATAATCCATCCCATCTAACAATGATGCTAGCATATTCCAACACAATTCTAACAGCCGCACACTTGCTTGGGCTAAACAGAAAAACAGCAAGTTTCAAGCTAAAACAGAAACCAACAACCTAAACAACTACTAGCCCCTGTCAACAACAGCCAACCAAAAGCCGAAACAGAAGAAGAAAAAACGTCGTAACAGCCATGGCAGAATCAGCAGGCCTGCCACCACCAGTCCACCCTTGATAGCAGTACCTCGCCCAAACACCAGTGCCAAGCCATTAGTGAAATGCTTTATGACAATTAAAATGACACTTATTTGATCACGATCTCGTTCTTGCATTTTATATATATATATATATATATATATATATATATATATATAGGTTCCTGCATATATAAATATTGATCACAGGTTTTGAAGCAACAACACGAGGACTCTATATTATATCTCAATATTGCAAAGTCAATAGTAGAATGTATAATCATGAACCAAAAGTCGATAATACAACGTTTAAAATAAACCAGAAGTCGATATTACAATGTATATCATAAACCAGAAGTTGATAATACCAAATTTAACATAAAGTAGAAGTCGATGATGCAATATATTATAAATAAACTAAAGATAACTAATATAAAGGTCCACTGCGAGCCAGGTCTAATGTTTGATACAAATGCTCAAATTGGGATTCCTCTTTTGTGGCCCCGACCGCATCCAAGTAACCCTGTAGCTTAGAAGCAATCAAAGACATCCTCGGGTCAGAAGGTTCTGCATCATCAGGGACTCTATATGTTGAAACAGGGACTGGTCTATGCGGATCCTCATTAGGTCGTATCAAACGAGGATGTGATAGTACCACTCCACGTATGTATTTGTGACATCATATGGATGACTCTGGTTGATCACGAACCACCTCACGATGTCGTGGTTCGTTTCGCCCTATACGTACAATCTTGCCACCTCGTCCTCTGCACCGAACCACTAAATAAAAAAAGACATAGAATTAATAGAAAGACAAAGAATTAATAGAAAAAGAGACAAAAAAATTAACACAGAAGCATCAACATAGCCAAACCAAAAAAAAAAAGCACACAACTAGCACTAAACAACCCACAAAGTTCATAAGCTATATGCTAAGATGTGAATCACCTACTAAATAACATCTTCAAAAATTGCCTGCCCACAAAGT
>Ga0315915_1001691_pt1 | contig 27069 bp, 16 predicted proteins | sample MpolbnodulesMG_FD_207738 | JGI IMG/M metagenome (GOLD analysis project Ga0315915, IMG submission 207738) | Medicago polymorpha root nodule microbial communities from Los Angeles, California, United States - branched nodules | ecosystem: Host-associated > Plants > Roots > Nodule | place: USA...
AATGGGATGGAGAAGAAGCAAATGTGATTTTGTTTCTGCAAATGAAAAATAGCAACCAGTGCACACTTTTGGTATGAATTCATCAGTAGGAAAAATAAATTTTATGAACAATGATAAAATGAAAAGCCTTTTCAGGAACTATATATTGTTTCAATATTTCACATGACAGGCGGTTCTCGCTCCTTTTTTTCAAAAAAAAAGTTATTCAAATGAAAGGTAATATTCAATTTATTTCAGTCAAATGAATTTTGTTCATGTCCTGTAAAACCAGCATCGCTTAACCTGAAACTAAATAGAAGGGAAAACCCAGACTTACTTCTGATTCAAAAGTCAAAGCATCTCCCTGTTCAGTAAAGCGCTCCTTGTTCTGCAAGTTGTCAAGATAATCCAAGGTCTCTAATCCCTCCACCCGAACTTCACTGAACACATGCAAATAAACAAGTTAGGCGCTTTATCTAAACATTCATTAATACCACAACTAATTTTTAGAAAGTAAAGCTAAAAAGAACAAGAAATATTTGTGGATAGATAAAAGCAAGAAACACATGTAGGTAGATACCACAGTCTTCAACTCCACCAACTGAGCTGGGAAATAAAACTAAACTTACATATTTCACAAAGACCGAACACATGACTAAATTTAACTGAACAAAGTAACCGAATTTGCAAGCTACAAATATCATTCAACAAATTACAGAAGCATATTGTTTCAACATCAGCACAGTACAAAAAATTTCATTTCCACACTCTGCACTATCAAATACAAAAATCCACACTTGTTTTTGTAGTTCAAAGCCAACTTTCAGATTTGACACAACTACACTACATGTACAACAGCCAACATGAAGGAAAAGTAAATGTTTTTATATAAATCAGAGAAAAAGTTAACACCAAATTGCCAATCATGGTATATTTCTGCTAAGCTAGTTCAGTACCTGCCTCTTGAACTAGATTTCAACCAAAAGATACAACAACTAAAGCTTATCAGACTAAGTGAGGTTTGACCAAATAAGGACCACTTAAAGCCCTTGAGCTATACAAAAAAAAAAAAGAATTTTCAGTATAATAAAGCTATAAACTTGCTCCTGCCCATGCCACCAAATTAAAAGCCCCAGCAATAATGCTTTAAGGTCCTTTCTATTAAATTCACCTGTTGTTGCATTCAGAACTTTTCGATTCACATTCTAGACAACTACAACCAATTGTTAAATCTTTAGTTACAAACTCACCAATTAATAGTATATTAATTTGAATTTCAAAATTAACGAAATTTCATTGGTGAAAGTAGACTAACCATGGTTACAAACCAAACAAAAAGCAAGTTGTTAAATGTAACAACAATATTACAAATAAAATCCAGTTAAAACTAAACAGTGATGTTGAAGTGTGAGACGAACATATTCAAGCACTTACCTTATGTCTGACACCGACAAATAAGTATGATAAGCAAATGTGAACGAAAATGGCTTCCCATCACTGTTTGTGTTCCGAATCCGAGATGTCAACATCAAATCTCCTCCGGGTCCCAAAGCTACCCTCAGACGGTACTCAAAACTACATGTAAAAAGAAATTTGTATAATAATCAGAAAGAAACATAATATAAGTATACAACAACTTTAACTATGAATGAAGATATTCAAGTTAAACCAGGTAGTAGAAAAATTTTCTGAACGTTTTCTATAGATACCTGTGATTCCAGATCTTCATGTCTTCTTCAGAGGGTTTAAGAATCAAATCAACAAAGGCTTTGCTCAAATTATTTGTTGGAAAAGGAGGAGGGTCATCTTCAATGGCCCAAACCCGATTTCTAGCAAATCCATGTGATTCCAAGTTTCCATGGTTTGCAAACTGCAAATAGATAGAAAATTTCCATCACCATGTCATCTGGAGTGTGATGATAACAACAAACACAAGTTTTGGAACACCATTTAGAAATTGTAATGATTTTCAGAAATATATCATATAGTTTTCATTAATTATATCAATTTCTATTGGTTTCGTTGTTTCTTGGGATATCGATATAATAGCAGATATAGTTTGATCAAGAGACAGCAGTGAAATCTAGAAGGAAGGAAAATTCTTAAAAAGAAAGTTTTCATTATCTTGGTTTCCTATGTTTCTTGCGTGTGCTGCGGTGGTTTCTCTGTTTTCAGTAATTTCATCCTCTGTTTCACTTCCATGAGGATGAAGACGACTATATTGGATAACTTCCTAGATATCTAGAATTGTTGTTTCTAGATTGGATTCATTTTGAACATAGTTTTTTGAGTTATTAATGAACTTAGTTTAATGTTGTGATTTAGAGGTTCTTTATCCATAATAACTTGTATGCAAATATGTATAAAATTTAATACACACACATACACTTTTTCCCTGTTGGTTGGATCTTACGATCCGTGCTACAATCCTCGAGTTACAATCTTTCAACCCCCTCCCAATCTTACGTAGACTCTCGATTAACATTGTTGTTAACTACTCTAAGTAGAGGCTAGTTATCTAACTTGGAACCTATTATGTTGACTACTTAGTCAACTATGTGACAAGTCTGACTGTCTGAGTGTGAAATATGCCCAGTTCTCAAAATGGCAGTGAGCTGCTCTCTTTGTAGGGTTGTGTGATGCAACAAAACAAATCAAGGCATCAAATGATGCCTAGGTTTATTTCTTTATTATCTTCTACTTTATTATGATGAAAGTAAAAATTTAAAAATAACCCTATTGAAACTTTTTATTGCTCCCTAGTTGAACTTTTTATTGCTCCTTAGTTGAATTTGTCTAAAAATCAATCAAAAACCAAACCCCAATTGTAATGTTTGTAAAATTCAAGCAGCGACTAAACTAATCCTGAACCTGAACCCACCCCGCCCCTTCTTCAATACGACTTATGCTATCGAATTTAATTTTCTCACAGGAATGTAATAAGCTAGGTTTTATATTTGCGGAACATATCAAATTTAAAGTCAGAGTTTAAGTTTTAGGAGTTTATGAACCATCAACCCTTTCACCTCTCATCTCTAAGGAAAAGAGAAACAGTTAAGAATTGTCAAAAAAAAATAAAAAAGAAATAGTAAGTACATACTTGTGGAAAGCATATTGGAATCCCTCCACGAATAGCCTTAGGAGGCTTAAAGATAGCCTGCACAAGGAACAAGATAATAATCAAACAGATATTGACCATATATCAATCATCTAATCAACATGAAAGCTGGAGGTTAAATTTTTCAAAACTACAGTCACACGCAAAAACAAAAAATCATGTCTTAACATTTACCCTTAATCCGGATTAACTGCCATTGAAGCAAATATTAATATCAGGAATTCATACATTTTACATTGTTTTGAAACCAAGATAGAAACCCGTTCATTTTGAAGCCAATTTTAATTAGTTAGCTCTGTAGCACCGACACTTCTAATGGAATGTGTGTCCGGCATTTGACACCGATACATACATTCAATTAATTCATTTTTTCAAATTTGTACTAGTGTTGATGTTACGATGTATCGATGTCTATGTCAATGCTTCATTGTCGGTGAGAAGATAAAGTTTTATATTGATTTTCTTTAAAAGCAAATCAAGATCTCAAACTACCTAAAGATCCTGTAATTATTCGAAGTCAAATCACTTCTACTGATCACTCACAGTATAAACTGTCACTCACATAGCAAAATTGAACTTCACAAACTAATGAGATCTATCACTAAATTGCTGTCTACAACTACAAGATAAAGGTTTTAAAGCGCGTCAATTACATTTCCATGTAATATCAAAGATCGCGGCCACAATTTAGAACTGTGATCTAAAAAAGAATACAATTGAATCTTTTTTTCATTTTCCTTTTCGATAGAAAATTTATCAGACAACAAACTCGGCTACTTACATTTTCCTTTTCGATAGAAAATTTATCGGCAACTAAATTAATGCACCAACACTAAAAAATAAAATCAACCAAAACAAGCACAGTTTCGTAAATTCGAAATCACAAACCTTACTACTGAGAAAAAGCAATTCCTCAGCATGATCATTCTTCCACGAAGTCACATGTCCACCGTACAGATAAATCTACAAATCACAAACAAAATGCATCAAAAATCATAATCATCCAAAAAACATAATCGATTATTTTCCTTATTCTTCATCCTCCATCCAAATTTCACAGTTAAATTCAATCAAAATTTAAAACCAGTGCATGAGTTAGATCGAGAATCTTTCCGTTAATTAACAACGATTAATGAAAAAAACAAGATCTAAATCGAAATAAACCTAACCAGATCGAAATCTAGAATAATTGAAATCGGTGAAATCTAAAGCGATGAAAGTGAATCGAGATTTGAATTACATAGATCAAGAACAGAAAAACGGTTACGATTATACCTCAGCGGAAGCGCCACGAGATTCACGAAGAAGAACCTTATCGAGACCATTGATACCTTTGGTTAACGTAAAGGAAGAAGAAGAAGAAGAAGAAGAAGAAGAAGAAGAAGAAGAAAGCTTTTCGTTATTCATTGATGATGATGATGATGATGAAAAAAAACCTAATAGTTGAAGCTCTATAGGTATATTTATAGTCGTTGTTGTGGATTATGAATGAGATTAGTGATTGTGATGCTAATTAATCATGATTATAAAGTGTTTAGTGTCGTTGTTGGAATATTCTCACCGCCGTATGTATGAATTTTGGTTTCTTGGGCACTTTCTTTGGATCCTCTCTGTGTGTGTAATGGGGACTGTACTTCTAACTTTTTCTTTTAACGCTTAATGAGGAAGCTTCCGTAAATGAATAATTTAAAACTAATTTAACTTTTCCTTTTTTTTAGATTTATTTATTTATTTTGGTTAAATACTTTCAAGGGATCTTTTGTAAAATGCATGCAAATATATTTGGTTCATAAAGACGTCTTGAAATGTTGATATTGTCACTTTAGTTTTTAACTCTCGCTTGAGGTACGTTAGGTTCGGGAGTTGCAAATTGAATAGGTTGGAGTTAAGACGTGATTTGTTCTTGCATGAGAATCATAGAACGTTTTCAAAACCATGCAATAACCCAAATTTTCTAACAATATAATTAATATTCGCTTATATTTTCAACATTGATGTCGATTAACATCCATAATTCATGATTCAACTGCAATACAACCAGACTTACAATTCAACAACAATAATTCAAATCCACATATAGAGCATAATAAAAGATGTAACAATAGAGGAAAAGTGAAGCAAATTGACAGCATAAACAAAAATGGCAACACAATTTAAGCAATCTAAATAAAATTCTATTGATATTTTGGACACTTGCAATCTAAACAAATCCACATATATGGCATTTCAACCATCGTGAAAAACATGGATTGTATGTTAGAATCATCCTTAAGCATGGATTGCATTCTAAAGAAATGGTTAAGTTGTCGGTGGGGCTAAATATATTTTAATTGTATTCTTCAAGATTCAAATCAGACATGAGCTTTGACTAGAAGCATGTTTAGTCAGTGTTTGTGTCAGTGCACTTTGACATAATGTAATTGTTAGAAGAAAATGAAAGTTTGTGTGTTATGAATATGAAAGAAGGTGAAAGAAATGCAAACACATATAGTCATATACTGATATAACATTCAATAGGAGGTGAATAACCTTTTGAGTTTTTTTACAGAGTTTTAGCGAAAGTGATTTGAAATGTTTTGATATCATTACTTTAAGTATGTATCCATTAATTTAAAGTGTTCAAAATATCAATTTATTTTATCTTTGGGTACCTATTAACAATTTTTTTAATTAAAAAACTGATGTTTTATATAGTATGAATATCTCTACACATATTGCACGTTTTAATTATCATTATAAATTGTCAGTAGAGATACCATTACTATACATATGTATCCATTCATTTAAAGTACTTGAAATATCAATTTATTTTATCTTTGTGTACCTGATAAGCTATTCACTTCATGTCAATGGTTGATTTTATCCATATTTTTTTGGCATCTCTAATTAGTGCTATTGTTACTATTATTTTTTGGGTAATGTTAACTAGTTCCCGCGGGGCACTAGTTAAGAAGACTAATAAATAAATTTTGCATTGAAAATTGTTAAAAAGTGGTATGTTCAACTTTTTAAAAGTCAAAACTTTGTTGTTTTCAAGTAAAAGTTTTTATTTTTTATTTTTTTAACTAGTGCCTCGGACGCACTAGTTAACATGACTTTTTTTTTCCTTCACAAGTCTATTATTACTATTATATTCATTTGATCTTTTAATTCATTTATATACTTTGTGTTCTTTTTTAATAACTAATTGCTAATATTTGTCATTAAAAAATCCTTTATTTTAAGAACAAAACTTTGGTGCATTTTCCTTACATGCTTTTTGTATGGTTCTTCACATAATTAAAATTCATTTTTTGTGGTTAGAACAGACAATTTGAAAAAATCGTGGATTTAATAAATCATAAGTAATTGTGAGTATTTTATGTGAAGTACCACACGAAACATATTTAAGAAAAATGCACCTAGATTTTATCCTTATTTTGATTCTACCAAGAAATTTTGGTGTATTTTTTTAGGTGCTTTTCATATGACTCCTAATTAAACTACTCATGAAAAGTATATTTTTAGTTAAGAATCATATGAAAAACACATAAAGAAATTCACATAAGTTTTGTCCATATTTCAAACTATTTATTCGTTTCTCAGTTTTCTCTTTCATTAAATTTCATTTTAAATTATATTTTATTTAGCATAGATTGTGTCAAATTCAATAGATAATTCATTCATTTTTTAAATATTAAATTCTAAGTACTTTTCTTTTTAAATTGATATCTAGTCCAATGATCGACTAATTCGATGGGTCTAATCACACCTTCCATTTGTTGGACCCATTTAAATCCATATATTAGGTAGATATTAATAGCTTATTTAACAAGTAATGGGTTATCCTTCAAATAAAAAAAGTAATAGGTTATATATCACCACAAAAAATTTATGTGTTATACTATAAGCAATCATTTTTTTATTACTTTTAAATTATGTATTTTCGATAAATATTATACATATAACACAAACACAAACACTAATATTAATGATAATTTTTCTAATTTAGATAACTACGATTTATTTAATCTTTGTGAAAAAAAACTATAACTTATTTATTTTATATTTTTAGTAGATATTAATAGTTTATTAATAAAATAGAGGCCACGAGTAATTTTTTTCGTTTATAACTCCTGAGTTATATAAACTTTTAATTAATATTATACATAAAACACAAACGATAATGTTATATATCTAATATGGGTAACGCCGGAAAAATACACTAGTTTTTATATAAATAAAACATAATGCAACTACCCATTTAATCTACTTCTCTCTCCCGTTTATTAAACATATATTGTCTAAGTTTGTTGCAAACCAAACTAATATATAAAAAAGTTTCTCCAAGATGGTTAGTTTGGGGAGAGAAGGGGTGTCAAGAGAGGGTTGAGAGGTGGAGGTGTCGGATTCAGATTCTGAGATGAAATGATGAGAGGTGATGGTGGTTCTGCCATCATTCTTCTCTTCAGCAAACTCTGAGTCTTCCTTGCGGCTACGATTCTTGTCTAGGTGGTGGTGGTTCTGCCATCATTCTTCTCTTCAACGGGCGGAGGAGTTTCTCCAGCGGAGGTTTGAGAGAGATCTCCGGCGGACTATGTTCCCGAAAGGAGTTTCTCTGGCGGAGGTTTGAGAGAGCTTCATCATTACTTTACTTAAATAATGTAAATGTGTTGTGTTCTAGACCGTTGATAATCAGTTTGTTGTGTTCTAGACCGTTGATAATCAGTTGGTAAACGGCTATCGATAGCGGTCCGTGTGAAATCAATGTGTTTTTTTTGGGAGACTGTGTGTGTTCCCTGTGGTATTTGGTGTATTTTTTATGTGATATTTTTGGATTAGTCTTTTTTTTCTTGTCAGTAATCTTTCTTTTATTTCTCAAATAAGTGTCTCAATTTTTTTAAAAATAATTTTAATGCATATTTTAAAAATAAAAAGTAAAATGTTAAATCACAGTAGAGGTCCTTTTAAGTTCTTTTTCGTATCACTTACGTCATTTATATATTTTTTGTAACACATAATTCATTTAAGTTATTTAATTGTAACTTTTAAGCTCCCGATAATTTACATTTTTATGATATGAAATCCTCCAAATTCTTACAGTTAAATAACTTAAAGAACCTCATTGATACAGAAAAAACTTAAAGGACCAATTAACTACAGTTAAATAACTTAAATGAACAATTTTCAAGGGTGTTGCATTCAATGGTTGAGATTGTATGTGGTGTGTGTTGATCGAAGGCCCATGAGCAGTTTGAGTCTTAAAGACAAGTAAAATTTATTCAAAATCATCACAAATTGGCTACGCAACCGAATTGTTGATCTGCTTATGATAAAAGATCCAACCACACTCTTGTCGAAATTAAAAACATAACCAAAAGTAAATAAATAAGCAGAGAAACAAAAGAAAGATTAACACTGCAAACTAAAAAATGTTTACCTTAAATACTTTTGGTCAAGAATGATAACGCAAAAGGACCATACTAAAGTAATTGTAAATCTATTTTGTCATTCTTAGTTATAACTATCTATCATATATTAAAATCAAATAATTTTTATAGATAAGATCAAAATAGGTTTTTTTTTATTATTTATATGGTCTGACATTGTAAATATTGCAATGATATTTAGCTAATTTTTTATTAAAAAATTAAATAATGTCATGAAAAAGATAAAATTGTTAATACAATAGTTTAAATGAAGAGTATAATTTGAAGAAAAAATATTACAAACACCAAAACTATAAATGAAAAAAAAAAGTTGTACATGAAAACTAAATATCTCATTTTTATATAAATAAAACATAATTTATTTATATACATGAGACATAACTAACACAAAGGAACGAAAATGAGAAACAAAATGGCTTAATTACACTTTTGGTCCATAAGTTTTCCAAAGTTGTGATTTTAGCCCCCAAAAAAAAACAATTCTTTCCAAGCCCCCTAAGTTTACTTTATGTTGCAATTTTGGCACCACACGCCAATTTTGACCCAGTTAACGCTGATGTGGCCCCCACGTGTGTAAATTTTTAATTATTTTTGTATTTTTAAATAATTTTTTAGTTTTAATTTTTGTAATAAAAAAACAAAAAAAAATTGTAATTAATATTTTTTTTGTAATAAAAAGAAAAAAAACAATTGTAATTAAAAAAACAAAAAAAAATTAAATTTTTTATTTTATTTTTGTAATTAAAAAAAACAATTTTTTTTAATTACAAAAATATTTTTTTATTTTTTTAAATTAAAAAATAAAAATAATTTTAAAAAGCAAAAAAATAATTAAAAAAATGAAATAAAATAAAATAAAAAAATTTACACACACGCCCACGTGTCCTTTGACTAGGTCAAAATTGGTGTAGGGAGCCAAAATTGCAACAAAAAGTAAAATTAGGGGGCCTGAAAAAATTTATTTTTTTTAGGGGGCCAAAATCACAACTTTGGATAACTTAGGGGGCCAAAAGTGTAATTAAGCCAAACAAAATTATTAGAGTGAAAAAGAAAGGCTTAATAGCAGTTTTCGTCCCCTAAGAAAAAAGTAACAAAACCGCCCCCTAAGTTTTGCAACTGTAGCAGTTTTGACCCCCCAAGGCCAATTTTTAGTAAAAAAAAAATTAAAAAATAACACGTGGCACCTCACTTATGGTGCCACGTTAGCATAGACCGAGTCAAAATTGACGTTGGGGATCAAAACTGGCACAAATGCAAAACTTAGGGGGCGATTTAGTAATTTTTTTAGAGAGCCAAAATTGCAACTTTAGAAAAATTAGAGGACTAAAACTGCTATTAAGCCAAAAAAAAAATGAGAAACGAAATAAAACTCTCCGTATTATTATCTCATCTCTTCCTTATCTCATTATATACGCCCTATGCACCTATCCACTCTATTTGTCATTTACTCTTTATGTGAGTGAGTGTGATGCCATGACCCACCTAACGAAAATCCCCTTCCCAGAAAACATGATCATGCAACTATCCACTTAATCTACTTCTCTCTCCCTTTTATTAAACATATATTGTCTAAGTTTATTGCAAACCAAACAGATATATAAAAGAATTGTAAATGGAAACTAAAATAAAAAATGAAATGAGACACTGAGAACAAATTTTAAGATGAAAAAAAAATCAGAAAAATTATAGCATAACTTCATTATTATTATTATTATTATTATTATTATTAGCATCGAGATTAGCATTGATATGCCCGTCTTTCCGCTTTTATTGGCAAGAAAGGATAAAATGGTAACAAATAATTAAATGTAGGGTAAAATTGAAAGAAAAACTATTACACCGCCCAAAACACAATATTTTTATACAAGTTAAGATAATGAATGTTTTTTATAGTGTCAATTTTTTTTTTTGACGAATTATAGTGTCAAATATTGTTAATAGTTTTATGGATTGTTCCTCCTATTGTGATGGACTGTTTATATTTTAATGTTATTTAACTTATCTATTAATTAATCAATTAATAATATTATATAAACAGTAAAATAAATAGAAGAAAAAATATAGCTCAAAACATTGTATCCCTTGTATTTTTATAGATTTTGATAGGGGTGTTCAAAACCGAACTAATCCAATCGAAAAATTGCAAACCGAACCAATCCAAACCGCATTGGTTTGGTTTGGTTTGAATGATTTTTTAAAAATCAATCGAACCAAACCAAACCACATGCTTTTGTATCTCTCGGTTTGGATGACTTTTATGCTCAAACCGCACCGCGAACACCCCTGAATTTTGATATGGAATAAAAATATGGCATTAATATAAAAATACAACTGGCATAAAATATTGCAAAAGAAAAACTTATACAGGTTATCCCTAAAAAAAAACTTATACAGAATAAAAATTAAAACATGACAAAGAATACATACAATATCAATATTACAAGTAGGTTTACTTTAAAACCAATTAATTGTTTATCATGCATAACACAAATTACTCCTAATGTTGTCTTTGTTAACACAATTTTACTTTTTTGAATTTTTTTTTTTTACTTTTTTGATTGCGGGTATTTTGAAATCAAATATTTGGTATGCATTGAATTACATCTGAATGTGTATATGCTATAGTAACTTGTAGTTTGAATTTAAATATTGTGTATGAATAGAAAAAGACACGAAGAAAGGGGAGAAAAACTAAAGAAATGTAACTTATAGCACCCTTTTTGGCAAGAAAGTCTTCAACAACATTGTGGTCATGTAAAGTAGGACAAACTTCAACATGATAGTCTCTCCATAAGATAATTGCACTTGTGATAAACATTGAGCTCTTTTAACACAAGATCCATAACAATGATAGAGTCATAAAGACGCAACGCCATATTATATTTATAAGTTCAACGAAGAGTGAGTTTATGCACATTCTAAAAATCTCAGCATGAACAATGCAAGGGATTATTATAATTTTGTACAAACCATGCATGAAAATGTCCATTAGGGTCTTGGGTAATGCCACCAAAATCACCCTGATTAGACTTCGGAAACACACTATCCGTGTTAACAGCAACATTTGTCCTATTTGTTCGGGACCAAGAAGCCATGTGCAAAGGATGATGAAGAGGCGAAAGATACACTTAACCACATTCTATAATAGCGCGCCTACTTGAGCACCAATGTCGTGAGTCGAATGTCTAACGCCCTCAAACACACACTTGTTGCGAGAACACCAAAACTTCCACACACAAAAAAAACACGCCACATGCCAAAAGACCTCACCGCCTTGGCGTTTTGGCCAATAAACAAGGCATGAAGTGCATGTCTCAAATATGTACTACAAATATGGCACGCATTAGTAGAAAACAAGACCCGGGACATGAGAACGAATGTGAATGGGACGGAGTCAATGGTATAATTGCCACAAGAAAATTGAATATTAGAAGGCACACTAAGGCTCCTAATTCAATTCCAACAATCATACACTAAAATTATTTCAATGTAAACACTTATAGTCGACTTTCACAAAGTAGATCCCAATAACACAATTATTCCAAATCCACACATATGGAATATCATACACTAAAATTGGAAAAATGTGGACAAAAGGCAAGCACTTGCATAAAGGTTCATTGTTTATCCCAAGCTTGAAATGAAATTCACCCCTCCTGATATTATTCAATTTTAATAATAGAATTTCATGTTGGGGATCCCTTGTGATGATTGTTTAAAATAAAATCATCTTTCAGATATGAATCTAGAAGCATTTTCTCCTGAAGCGTGTCACTAGAGTTAAGCATCTCCAAAACAAGCTTACCAAGGAGGGAAATATTCTAAAATATCTCGCATTAATCCTGGTGCAAACCCCTCCTTCCTTTTTAGGACCAGTCATCTTATACTACCCAAATAGGTAAATTTATCGTTAGAACACTTCCAAATAAACCTGCAAGCCACCTTGTCTAGACAACTATATACTCATTGAGAATAACATTGGATCTGCGTCACATGTGATAGCAGGGAGTTAAGAACCCCGTTCATTAGCAAAAACCATGTGCCTCGACTTGTTGAGAAGCCTCCCTTTCCATATGTTTGGTTAGATATTTTTTTATTCAATTGTTTAGTGAACGTTACCATTTTTAAGAAATTGAATACGAAAAGTTGTCACTTGAGCAAAATTGAAGTTAATGGGTTGTATTAGTAAATTGTGAAGGTGAAGTATTAAATGTAAAACTTGTTCCATTTGTATATATAGTCTTAACCTAGTTTGTCGTAGCTACTTGTTGATTATATATATTTTTTAACTATTTTTGAGAGGACTTTTTTTTTTACTATTGTTGTCTATTGATTCGAGTTGGATGATTCACTAATACTTATCAACCATGATTCAATTTTTCAGCCAATATTGTATGGAAATAATTATGTCCCTCAACCAATAGTTTTAACTACTCTAAAGTGTTTTATATGTGAAGAATTAGTTAACTAAGCTAAAAAAATCATTAAGTAATTTTTGACCGAAAGTAGATTGTAATGAAAAAATATAGTATTTGATTTTGCGTGTCTAAAATGTCAGGACCACTTGGTCCATCCACCATGAGTTAATTAGCCATCTCTTTGTATGATGCATGAGTGAGAGTCACAATCGATGAGACATTAAGGTTGCCATAAACCCGTATTCATCCTCTTCCAAGTGAGTAGAATAAGAAATATTTTCCCATTGAGGTGACCAACTACAGTATTGTGCTTGAAGTATGTGTGTTTGTACATAGATACATACCAGTAGAGGCATCGCTACATTCACATACTCACGACTTGGCAAAGAAATTGTCATTTCCAATCTCATATACCAGAAGATAACCGATAACTCTCATAACACGATTCAGACCACATGGTTTTTTTACAAGTTAAAGATGAAGAACAGATGCAATCTATTTTACCTTAATCATGAACACCTACTAGTGCTTATATAGATTTGTTCCAAAAGATTAACATAGTGGGTTAGCTCATGTTTTCCATTCTTTAAGTTCAATACATTCGTTCTTAATAGGAACTTTCCATGATCCCACCAACATCACTTAGGATGTACACATCAAAAGTACATCTTCAGATAAAATGTCATCCAGAAATACACGGCTAAAAACGTAATTTTTAAAAAATGTAGGAAGAAAGTTACTCTCTAAATATTTGGTGTCCTTAATGTTTTACAAGGACACAACAGAGTTGTCTAGCACTCTGGCTGACCCATTTTGCTCCTTTCAAAGCCATGCTTGAAAATTGCAGACAACAACAAAAAATCACACTTTATTTCCACAACAAGTATCGAGCTGACTGGTTTTGCACTCTACTATACACACTTTGTCCTCAATATCAATACAAACTAATTAGACCGCATTAGCAACCCCAATTGCTTGACCAAAACAATTTTAAATTAAATTAAAAAATAAAATGAAGAAACTAATTTGAAACCCAAAAGAATTTTTCTCTTTTTTCAAAAACCAAGCTCACAGACAACCTTTGCCCTATAAAATTAATGCCACGCAGCTAACTCAACAAAAACCTAAACATTCAAACCACAACAAAGAGAAGTAGAGAGAGAGGAGGAAAATCCCTAGTTTCTCTTCATGAAAAGTTTCCTGGGAGCAGTCGCAGTTATGCTAAAAAAAACACTGATGCTGTCCCTTTTACTTCCATATGTTCAGTTCCTTACTGCAAAACAAAGAAGCTCCCTGGTTTTAAGATGAGCAGCTAGAAAATGTAGATATAAAATCATCATGGAAGAATAATATACAATTTTATGATAAAAGTTTCTTCTACCTGAACCTAAACTGCAGGGAGCTGACAGAAGGGTAAGTTAAAGAATCAGAATAACTGAATAGCCATTTTTAGTTTGTTTTGTTTCCATTTGGGCAACTTGTAAAAAGCATCCTTGGACATCCCAAATTTCTCTTTGAACTCCGCAGATGATAGATAAGTCTGTATGCATCAAGCACAAACAAATCAAAACTAATCGAACAAAAGCCTAATAAAAAGGAAGTAGATATAATGATAATATAGCTAGACTATATAGTCCATTTTACCTCTCTTTTAGTTACATCAATGTCCGGCACAGGATCTGTAGATGTTATTTTGAGGCGTTCATATGGGTAAATCAGGAGACCTTCCTCATCTTCAGCTTCACCTTCTTTCACATCTTCTTCTATGGTAAGAGATTCTACTCTGCCGCTCACCGAATTCTCCTTGTCATTTTTCTCAGGGTTTGATTTAGGGGTGACTGGACTCACTATACATTGTAACAACCCAGAACAGAAAGCACATTGCAACAAAGTGAATTATATTACTCAAAGCAAAAGTGTAACTAAAAAACGGGAGGCAAAAGAGAGGTGGTGTGCAATTATTTTATCCAATGTTTACCTTTAACTGACCGAGGTATCATAGTTTCTCGTGCAGAAGGTGGTTGTTCAAAACTAGAAGTAAGTGCAGCTATGGCTTTAGATTTTGATGCTAGTATTGCAGAATCTGGTGTCGTAGATTTCGGATACAGTTTTCTTATTACTGGAGGTGGAGTTGAAAGGTTCCTACCACCGGGGCTCTCGAAAGTAGCAGCTAGTGCATTAAAGGCTGGAGACCTGCCCCGCACACGAACACGATCAGGACTAACAGACATGCTACGGGAGGAACGCTGCTGGGATTTATCAGGCACACTGCTAGACCTTCCTCCGTACGTGGGTGTTCGCCGTTTGGGTTTCTGATAATGTATATAATCATTTCCACAAAAATACAGATTAAATGCAAATGCAAAGAAAATATATCTAGACAAACGAAGCAGAGAAAATTAAAGGTTAAGAGAACTATATTCATTCTCTACCAAGGACCAGCAAACAAGAGCACATCCTTGGATTCAATAGTGATACAAATTTTTCTTTGCTAAAATGACTTCTAGTCAATTGGCAAAGGTCTTCAAAACTTGGGTCTAATATTGATGTCGAAGGTTTGGACATACAAAATAAGATTAACTAATAAATAATTGCAGAAAAGTATTTATTTCCATGATATAATTTAGTTCTGGTTTTAGATTTTCAGGGGAGCCATCACAGCATTATTGTCACACTTCAGTATTTAGCCTATCTGTTGAGAGGCAATAAATATGTAAAAATCTGACACTATTTTAGCCAGTTTAAACATTTATCCACAAAGCCAAATTAGTTGTCAGTTACCCTGAATCCTCAATTTAAGAAAAATCATCATAAATTAGTGGTGTTGAAAAGGAAGGGAAAATTTCATTAGTGACTGTAGAGGTAGCTAAGAAAATGAAATGTGCCTTACATCCAATGGTGCAGTCCCCCCATTTTTCACGATTTTAAGCTTCCTTTGAAATGAGTTCCCCAACATCTGCAAAGTTACAATGGAAATGTCAATATCAGGATGTTAAAATGTCACATGGTTATGCCATTATGCAGATAAACTTACTGCAGACTTTGCCGACTCCCAATTAAAAAAACGAGTGAAAAATGGTGGCTCACTCCCTTCCATGACAACATATATTGGAGCCGCGTGAGATAATTTTTCCAGCAGAAAATCATTCTCAAGAAATTTCTGTTCAGTTCACAATAGCAAGTTAATCAATCCACAGCCAAATCTAGAACCTAATGGATGCTAAATTCAAAATGTAAAAAACATGATAATGGTTAAATTAAAATCTCATGGTTTCCCTAATAATACAAGGATGTTATAGGACTCAAATAAGCATTAAATTAACTAAAGATATCAGAGTGTTCGAAAGAGTAGCCACTAAATTATACTACTAGCAAAACCAGTTTTACCTCACCAATTGTGAGTGCCTGCATTCTACTCTTGGAATCAACCTCCTGGCCAACCCAAACAAAGATATCTGAGTAACAATCCAAGATGAAAATGTCTTCTGTCATTAAATCATCCTGGGAGAAGTTGTATATCTCCGTAACCTGAAATAATTGCTCCAGATTAATGCATTGAAGCAGAAATAAATCCAAGTATTCAAATTGTCATAAGCAGCGTAGCACACAGGACTGAGTAAATTCACCCTGAAAATTTTGTAAATCTTCCTTTATTAAACTGAGGATAAAAAAAAGTAATCCATAGCAGATTTATATGTCTTCATTTCTCGCCGAAATTAAGTCTTCAAAAGAAGCTGTGATGGCCATTACCACCTCTCAGTGAATAATTGAGCCTTAACATGTTTGATAATATCTAATCAGGTTATCTGCATTTTGTTCTAATTTGCTGCTCTTACACAATTAGCCATAAGTTTAATTTTGAATAACATGCCAATTTCAATAATTTTTCTAAAAGCAGCTATTGAGTAATCTTATTATGTAATCAGATACTGAATATCTTTATAAGTAACTTTATGAACACCTAATATTAGGGGGTTGGGGTTTGGGATGAGAGGTAACTGGGAAGGAATTTCAGGGTGGCATAGGCCTTAGAGCAAAGATAGCTTGCTGCTCTGATGTTTGCTCTTTCTGTTTTTCTCTCACCTGCCTCCATTTTCATCTCCTGTTTTTACCATCAACTGAAGAATGCTCCCAACTGATATCATTGTTAATGGTGATACCAATATGCCAGGCACACGAAAAAGTGCAATGAGTAGAGGGAAACCTTTAGAAGGGAGAGGGGAAGTTATAACAGAATGGGAAGGTGGGGCTTTGTGATTAGGGGGTAAAAAAGAATGGCGAGGTGGTTATAATGAGGGGTGGGGGGTATGATAGTGTGAAGTAGGAATACAGGGGCTGAATATGGGGGGTGATTTCCATCTCAAAGGGATCCTCTAATTGTTGAGAGTATCATCACTTTCTTCCTTTCGCAAGGAGATTCATCTCCATCCTTTGTTCATTTACTGTTTTCATCCTTTGGTATAGAGGATTCATCCTCTGAATTTGTTACCAATATCATTTCATCAGTTTCAGTTTATTATTGTGTTCGGATCTATTAAAATACATTTCATTTTCCTTGGTAAAATGATGTGGATAATGGGTTTTTGGACACTGTATTTAATCCTTGTTTCGTACCTTAACATTGACCATTTATTATATTTTTCCAACAGTCTCAGATTGATCAAACTCACTTTTGTTTCAATTTTATTAATCACATATCACTGGTGCTTAAGATGGATCACATCATTAAGTTTTTCTTTACTACTAGCAACTTAACATGCTATAAATGACATATTGTTGAAAGTCAGGAAACAAGACCTACTTTAGCACACCTTCATACCATTGCATAAGTTCCAAAATTAAGAATATTGTTACCAGTGACAATAGATCAGTGGGTAAACTCACCTTTAAGTTTCCTGCTCGGTGATCAATTGGGCAGCAGAAGAAAAACATCAAAAGAAAGTCAGCTGTTTGCATTCAAAGGGGTAAAGGAGATCTGTATGTAACCAGCAAACAGAAAAATGATCACTTACCATTTGAGAAACTGCAACAAAATAGGTGAGGATCACTTTCAGCCTCCCTACTAATCTTTTGACTGGGATATTCTGATTTTCCTCCCAACAAATCCCAAAATTGTTCAGATTCTGTACCTTCCCTTTGTGGTTTTGATTGTAAATTTGGCTGCAGAAATTTGGCAAGCATATGAAAACTAGATTAACGGAGAAAGCTGACTAAAAAAATATAATTAATATATTTGATAGAAATCTCTTCGAACATTTGAAAGTTTAAAAACTTGAAATCAGTTTTCATACACATCAATTTTGCATCCATGGATTGACTAACATTATTAGTTTTTTTTTTTTTTCTTTCCATTTTCATATCAGTGTAATTCCCTGACTGAGTAATAGGGAATTACACTGAGACTAATCTTTTTTCATTTTTCCATATCTTTAACCATTTTCAAAATTAAAGCATATAAAACTTTGCCCACGTCAAGCTGCTTGTCCAACACAATTATTTGACCTTAGAACAAAAGCTAACTTTTTGGTGTTTGCTTAGACCCATTAAAAAACTTCACTATATCTTAAACACACATCAGACCTTTATCAAATCCAGCATCCTCTCTATAAGTTCCTGGTCTTCTGCAGTTGTATTGCTTCCAGACCAAGTAAAGATAGCAGGTCCATTATGAAGTATATAGCAATAAGAGGAATTCAAGGAAGAAGCAACCTGGTTGACACGCATGAAAAGAAAATTTCATTACATAAACAAAGCCAGTAAATTCAAAAGGTGTGTTGCCCAATACGACATAAGTGGATGCACAAATGACCACACAACAAAGAGGAAATGGGGCATACCGGTTCAACTTGTATAGCTTGCATATTATCAGGTCCAGTGCCCTGGATGCGGAATAATGCAACGCTGTCCTCATTGTATGTCTCATCAGGAATTTCCTTTTCCGCAATGTAAGTCTTGTATCCATCACTAAGCCCTCCCTGATAAAAATGAATAGGAAAAAGTTATATCGCCAGTAATAGATGGGGTGTGAGCTTCCACAATATTAGGATCCTACTTACCTTAAAAACTATGAAGGTTTGTAGGATAGAATGAAATTGAATTGGTTCATTTCCTTCATATATACGAGCCTACAGTCAATTAAAATGCATAATATCAGTGAAGAGATGAAAAATAAGCATAACTAATATTTTAACAAAAAGCCAAAAACACAATTTCCAGAAAAATTACCTGAGAAGCAAGAAACTTCATTGACTCAACCATTTTGCTAGCCAGTGAATTAGCTGAAGCTCTTTCTTCCTATTTTTAATTTAAAACATTGTGAGCAATACAGGCAATAAGTGCTCCGAACACAAATATATAGCAAAACTGAAATATATTCATCGACGCACTTAACACTTTCTGGGCGCAGAGAAGTTGCCGATGCCAAGTATAGGGCAATATATAAGGATACAATTGGCTAACGTCAAATCAATCCCTAGTTTTTACCCATTTTGGGAATTTTTGTAATAGGTCACAGTCAACACCAACTCCCCTAAAAATTTAAGCAGTTTACATCTCTAATAGTTCCTCTAGTTTCAAAAACCGTTTTAATAGGATCCCTGAATTCCAGTATTCCTATAGGTCCTTATGCTGACTCAGTCTGAATAGAAAGAAAAAAAACTAAAATAAACAATAGGAACCAATTATAAGTTTCAAACTATAGGAACCTATTTATGAATTCCCAACCAAAACTTACAAGGACTAACGGATTAATAAACCACTAATATTTTGCTTCCAGATTATTTCTCTACTTTGATATTCAAATCACATCTGACAAGAACTATAATTGAACTCAAAATCTTTCACCTCAACACTGTTCTTTCCTATCCACGTTCCAATAAGACAGTCGTCCTTATCTTCTCCAGGATACGAATATTGAAAGATGAAGCAATCTCCACTATAAAATTTTGATTGATCAGAAGCTGGGAGAAGAATCTTTTCCTGACCGTTCACGCGCCAAACCTGTACAGTTAGAGAAAGACTTGTGTTAACTACAGAAATAACAGAGAAATGTTGAGATTGAACAACACCAAACCACAACTCCACCCAAATAGAGGATACCATTGAATACTAATTATCAAAATGACTGCAAAGCGACTCAAAGTAACAGGTAATATATCAACTGCAGCCATAGATGATTTGCAACTAGCAGAGTACCTGTAAATGTCCAGTGCAATCAATGTAAGGTTGAGGTTCTTCCTTTACTGCGTCAGCTTTCAACAGACCCTTGACATTTACTCCTTGACGTTTCAGGAGTGCTACAATGTGTACAAAGTCATAAACAAGAGAAAAAATTGAGATGACATAATGACTATAAATAAAAATGTAATGTTAAAAAATCAATTCAGGACATGATAACATCCATATTTATTGAACACTTGCCTGCTACCTTGCCACGTCCATCTTCAGATACAGTTACATCAGGGGTCTGAGGCCAAGAATCAAACTTGGACTTAAACAACACTGTTTCAAATCCTTCAATTACTCGAATTATTTGGGGTTTAAGTTGATCAATGCCACTGACTAACTCCTGTTATTTGGTCCACAGCAAATTAACAGTAATTAGAATATGAAGCATAATTAAAACTTATAGCGAAATATTAAGGGATGCAAAAGGAAACGAGGTGTTACATCAGCAACTCCACTTGCAATTTTTCTTTCATCAAGGGAGGTGTTTCTTCCCATCCAGACAAACATTTCCAACCCACAATCCAGAATATAACATTTATTTGTGTCTAGAAACTCCCTTTTCAAAGAATCGGCCTCAACGGGTTCTGCCTGTCCCTTTTCAACACTGTAAAGTCGATAATTTCATGATAATTAGAGCATTACAAAATCCAAAAATTCAATGCAACAAACAAATTTCATCAATGTATTATCAAAATAATTTCACCAATAAAACTATAGGCTAAAAGGATAATGAATTTGTAGCAGTTTCACATTTATAAACACCATAAGTTTGACAGCTAGAGGGGAATAAAAACAACGGTAAATTACAGTTTACACCCTTCAATTTGGACGCTATACAGATAAATATTAAAAAGAAAAAAAAAATGCAAATGACCACCCAAACACAAACTATGTAAAACCTCTTTAATCAAGCAAACCATTAAAAAAAATTGGAAATCATGAAATGTGTGACTTGCACATAACACCAAACAGGACTTGTCATCAAATTATACCATATAAACTGAAAACTAGACTTTACCCTTTTAACCGTTTTCATTTTCATTTAAACTTATTTTTTCAGTTAATTATTGCATAATTGAGTGGAGAAGATCCGTAAAAGCATCAGTACAGTAAGTAAGATTGATCAAATAGAGGATAGTAAAATAGTTAGAGATAAAAGCACACAAAAGAAAACTATAAACCAGACTATTGAGAGATTTAGAGATAAATGATACATCTTTTGGTTTAACTTAAGACAGTGTTAAGATATTGTTTAATCCATGTAACCAACCCCGCGTAATGGGAAAAGATTTGGTTTATATGGTAAACCATGTTCTAACAGTACCACCAGCATGTCACACTTATGCTAACCTTTTAACAGTTTAATTGGTGCGGTATTTTTTATTTGTATTTTAACTTCAGAGTGAGAAGCTGGGTGGGAGGGTGCCATTTTCACCTTTTCAAACCCCCAGATCTAATCCACACACAGCCCGAAATTAAAGGGTGTAAGAAGATTGCAAAAACTGTAAACATCAATATATTTCATCCTAACATCATTTCACTAAGAAAGAATGGAATACATTGGTAGTGCAACCAGAAACAAAAAACATGAGAGGGAAGACTGAAACAACATTATACCTAAGCAGTTTTGTAGAGTGAGAATCAGCAGACTTATCATTATCACTGGCTGCTTTTCGTGGAAGAGGAGCAAATCCGCCAAAGAAACCCCAGAATTCCCCAGTTTCAGGATCAGCCATTAACTTTCCATCCTCTGCTTGGAAGTTCAAGAACACGTTCAATTCATAAAAACTGTAATCAACTTTCAAACTTCAAAATATACATGTCGACTTACCAATAGCAGCTATCTCGCATTTCCCCTCATGGTAGGTATCCTTAATATACTGTACAACCTCTAAAGCTTTAGCTCTTTCTTGAATAGATGAATTGGAACCATTAAATTGGAAGATTTTTGACTCGGTGTCAAGAATAAAAATATCATCATGGTTTAGTGAAGATCGAGCAAAAGGAACCTATAACAAAAACAAGCGGCTACTCAGCAAGCAGAAAACAATGTTTCTCTATGTGAGTACATGCCTGATCCAGTGTGATCAATGACATGTAATACTCAAACCTTAATGGCATACCAAAAAATTTTAAACTTGCCTCTTTGACATGTACAACATGTTTCCCTCTGCATACAAACAACCGTGTCTTATGTTTTTCAGCCTCGGCATGTTTAAAACCAGAAGCAACTCCACCTTCTTGAGGTATAATACAAGGTTTGAAATAAGAAAGGAACTTTTCAGTTTCATGGCCCTGTACTTCCCGATACTGAACAGCACGTCCTCCGAGAGCTGCATCCAGCTCAACTGTCTTGATGGCTGCAGCAGCAGCTTCATCCTGTTTTAAAATTACAATCCTTACAACTAATGCCAAACAATAATAGCAAGGAAAATAAATTTATAAAATATCACCATATTAATACTTAATGATAATAACTTTACCTGACTGGTGTCTTTACCAATCCAGTAATGGATGTCATGACGCAGAGCACCACTTTTTGAGGCAGTTGTCTACAGAAAAAGAGAAAGAAAAAAAATCCAAAATGATTATATTCATACTAGAAAAAACCATGCATCATGTACGATGCAGTATGCACAAGCAGCATAATAAAAGGAAACAAGAGAATAATGTGAATCTTGCCAAAAATACGTGCTACTGATGAATATGAGACTTGTATCAAAGACCCCACATAAACTATCGTTCTCGACAAGGAGAATCAGAGCTCATGGGAAAGAAGCCAACAATGCTCTATAGATAAACTCATGATCACATATGATTTAAGAAAAACTAATGTAAATTGTAAATACATACATCATTCTTTTAACTTGAGGACACATTTTCTACCAAAACCGGTAAATGTATAGAAGTTCCAACATGAATGTTGTTGTCCTTAGAAAAAGGAACAGAACTGAGAAGAAGAAAACAATCTCCTTAAGCTAAACTCATGCTCATATATGATAAAGAGACGATAATATATTTTGATTTTGTAAATACAGCTATCATCAATTTAAAGCAAGGACAAACTGAAAAATGTACAGAAGTTACATAATGAATGTTTGCCAAAGAAAAATTAAGACAGAAATCAATTTCACAAGTCATTGTATACCAATGTTGTGATTTTTGTCATGCTGGGAACATCAATTTTTTCAAAGTTCAAAATCCATGGAAAACAATTATAAAATAAGAAGAAAAAAAATACCAATCTCAGGCTAGCACTGTATGGAAGTATGAATGAATAATCACTTGAAAAATATGGTTTACCTTTAAGATCACGTAGGAATCCCCAGTGAAAAATTTGCCATAGGAGGATTTTGGGACAGGTACTGGATTAAAATTCTCAATACGCCATATTTCAAGTCCACTATTTATGGTTAAGGAGAATAATGCATTAAGATCAAAGCATGAAATTAATTTACGCATTGAATTGAACCAATTGAGGGAGAAACTTAGAAAGAATCTGGTAAATATTGAAAATCTGATAAATATTAAACAGTACAACATGTTAATTAGATGCAGGATACGCCTTTTGTCCAGCTCCTTGGAAAGCTGGATCCAAATCTCTCATAGAAACTGCCATAATAATATTCTACTTTTTGATCCTTTACACCCTAGCTTATATGTAGCAAATAATATCCTGAAAGGGAACCATAAAGAATATAAGTTGATAAACGAAAAGTAGAATACTGAAGCTGCCAAAATAGAAGTTGATGAACGAAATGCAAATGCTTCCACCATCAGTTTCAATCAACAAATTCTGGTTCTGATATAAATTTATATAAAATGGAGAAGATTATCAGATGGCGTAGATTATAAATAAGCTCAGCATCATTAATGAATCATTTGATATGATAAATTTTTTTGACAAAGGTAATGTAAAATACAAAATGAAGCAGAGAAAAGCAAGGCTATCATTGGGCTACAAAAAAAATAAATTCATGAGATACAGTGAAGTTCACTGCTAACTAATCGAAAATCATCCCAGCAGTGATGTTCAGCTATTCCCGAACACTTATATTTATATAACATTTTCAATTTTCACCTCTATAGATATCTCCTCATCTAGCATTAGGAATTCTAAGTACATTAAGAACTTAATTATCTATATAGATGTTCTTCAAGTTAGGACAGATGAATCAATAGTTGCAACCAAGAATAGGAATACATTTGTAAGATTGTCATTATCAGAAACTACAGACTCACTCATTGCTGTCTAGAAACATTGAATACACAAATAGCTTGCATTTTGAATAAGCATCATGCAAGCCTTGTCATTGAAGTTGGTTGGATTAAAACATAATAACAAAGAAACTAAAAACAAAATTGCATTTTTTGTCAGACTGTTGTCTGTCGATCCTGCATAACACCTCCCGGTAAGAGCTAAATAATTTTAGTAGCCACCATTTGAGATAAGTTTAAGCTGTATGATAGTAGTTAGTACATGAAGAAAGCAAGCATGAATGAAGAAATCAAGCAAACAAAACAAACACACACATCCTCGCATCTGCATGGAACAAAGACCTTGCACTAGAAGCCTATTAATAGCAATTATACCATCCTAGAAATAGGGCATGTTTAGGTAATCAGCTTACAAGCACTATCTAAACTATTATAGGGAGCTTAACTAATCACTTATTCATAAGCTATTATGGGGAACTTATTGAAATAATCTAACAATAGCTCAGGGACATGTCATAAGTTAATAAGTTAATTTTTACAAATACATTTAAGTTGGTTATGTATAAGCTGTCTCTGTAACACAAGATGTAATAAAGTCAAACTGTTTTCATATAAACAATAAGCTATTCTCTTAAGTTATCTTGGAGAGCCTATAGAAATAAGGTAAAATAGCTCATGAACATGTCATAAGCTGTTTCTAAAATGTCTTATAAGCTCATTTGACTAAAAAAGACCCGTTTGGAAAATGTCGCTTTCTCATGAGCTTATAGCTTATTTTTACTAGCTTATAACTTGTTTAGATAAGCTAATTCACATAGCTTATAGCTTATCATTATTTATCTCAATTTTACCTCTCTAATCTCAATTGAAAAAATTAAATATATATTAAATGTATCATCTTTATGTCATTTCATATTTATAAACTATTTCAACCGCTAATTTTACCAAACACTACAAATTGAATCGGTTAGTTTGTCTGCTAACAGCTATAAGGTAGCTTATACGCTATCCGCTATACTAGCTTATCGTTATTTTTTCTGAACAGTTTCATAAAGTAGGCAAACTCAAATGAATCGATTCAAATAGGTCTTAAATACTAATATACTACAGATAAGTAAAATAAAGCTCTTTCAAGAACCCCCTAAATTGTCGTTCAAATATTTAAACACACAAATTCAACCTTATTTACCAGTATCCAACAAACACCCGAAAAATCTGCACAAATGTTAAAGAAATCCAAAATCACGAGAATAACGCATCCACATGCAATAAAACGCTCAAATATTTTACAGAATCACCGAACAATACGATGAAGCTTATAATCAAATCATACACCTGAGAAACTGCCACGTATGCACACAATCACGTGATCTCGATAACTCAACAAACATACCAATCATTTTCCAAAATCCCAAACATCAACATCAACATCTTCATTTTTATTTTTTTGAGACGGCATCTTCAAAATTTACAACAACAAAAACTTATTAATTAAACTAATCCAGTTTAATTAAACTAATCCTTTTAATTTCAACATCCGAAAAAAACGCAATGTCCGATTGAAGTCAACAAAATTCAATCAAATGCTAAATCAATCACGAACTAGATCGAATTTTAAGCTATAAATCTACACAGCTTAAGTAACAGACAAAAAAAAATAATTGATTAAAATTATGTTGAATTCATACCTGGAAAAGAAGCAGAAGCAGAAGCAGAATCGATTTAGTCTTTATCGGAATCAGCACCAAACAAAAAACAGAAAAATTGAGAAATGAAGAAGAACACAACACCTCGAGCTGAAGAAAAAGTTGAAATCGAAAATTGAAAGGAAAAAAATAAATAAAGTTGATGAATCGAAGTGAAGAGCAAGTAGTAGATCCAATCAGAGGAATTAGGAGGTGGAGAAAATGGAAGGAAAAAAGAAGAGGAAAAGTGAGAGAAAGAAAGGAAAGTGGTGGCGAGTGAAGAAGAATTTTAGAGAGAGAGAGAGAGAGAGAAGAAAAAAAGGAATATTATTGGGAAGAATGGAATAGAGAATAGAGAAAAGTTGAAGTAAGAGAGAGAAAGAGAAAGAGAGGGAAGAATGATGAAAAATGCCAGGCGTGCTTATCACTAACGGCAACCAACATACAAAAACTCTTCTCTTCCAATCCAACCCCACACTACTTAGATACACCTCATATATGAACTGTAAATTTGCTTCTTTTTTTTTTTAATTATTTTTTTCTAGAGACTCTGATTAAATTATCTTTATTTGAAAATTGGTCCAATCCGTAAAGAGTTAACTCATATTTCATACGAGTCTGAATTCAACTTTTTAAATGATTGGTAAAAAAATATTTTTTAAATTTATTGAATAACTGATGTATATGATTTAGAATATTAATTAGATACATCATTCGATTATTATTGTAAGTAAAAAACCATTTTTTAAGTTCATTGAATAATTTGATGTATATGGTTTAGAATATTAACCAGATAAATCAATTATTTAATGAATATAAAATAACAATTTATTGTTTATATATAGTAACAAGAGGGTTAAGTATTCCCTAAAAAAAAGAGGGTTTAAGTGTCACCGTCACTTTGAAAATTGAGTCGACTGGGTTTATGTGCAGTCGGACACATCTAAATTATTTGATCTTAATCGACCAATTCAAATTCAAAGTTTGAATATTGT
>Ga0315915_1001692_pt1 | contig 27069 bp, 8 predicted proteins | sample MpolbnodulesMG_FD_207738 | JGI IMG/M metagenome (GOLD analysis project Ga0315915, IMG submission 207738) | Medicago polymorpha root nodule microbial communities from Los Angeles, California, United States - branched nodules | ecosystem: Host-associated > Plants > Roots > Nodule | place: USA...
ATATATATATATATATATATATATATATATGAGAAAACAAGTGCCTACCAAAATCACAAAACTGTCCCTAATTTAATATGTCTATTTTCACTTTCCAATAAGGGTAAAAATGGATAACCATGTCCCAAGATTGAATCTCATTCTTTTTACCAAAACTGGACTTTCAATACCCTTTTACTAAGTTTAATTTTAACTATAACATAAAGGGCAGACTTGGTATTTCGTAATAAGAAATCACTTTTTCTAATTGAACATTGTTAGTACAATCTATTAACCATTAGTCTACCAACCATGTAAGCTTTTATCCAACTTTTTGATCAACTATTCATCAATTTCAAATTTCATTCATTCATTTTATATTCCCTCTTTTACCTTCTCTTTCTCAAAATTTTCACTTCATTTCTCTCCTCTCTACTTGTCTTCAACCATAATAATTTTTTCTTTCATTTCTGTCCTCTCTCTTTTCTCATCTTCTAATCCTTTTTTTTATTTTTTTTTATGTAGATAAACTTTCTCAACTGCTACTACTTCATTTTTTTACTTTTCTGTAAAAAAACAAAAAGACACGGGATGATATATATTAACGTATGATATATATTAATAAAATAAATGTAACTATATGTTTTTACACGGGATATATATTTATCACTAATCAATGACTTAAAATCCGTATTCAAAAATAATTTTAAAACATTTTTGGATATAAAAAATAGATTTTGTAGAAATACTTATTAAGATTTTTTTTATAAAGAATTTTTTTAACGTTAACTAACTAACTATATATTAATAATTTTTTCTTTCATTTCTGTCCTCTCTCTTTTCTCATCTTCTAATCCTTTTTTTTTCTTTTTATGTAAATAAACTTTCTCAAATGCTGCTACTTCATTTTTTCCTTTTCTGCAGAAAAACAAAAAGACACTGGATGATATATATTAACGTATGATATATATTAATAAAATAAATGTAACTATATGCTTTTACACGGGATATATATTTATCACTAATTAATGACTTAAAATCCGTATTCAAAAATAATTTTAAAGCATTTTTGGATATAAAAAATAGATTTTGTAAAAATAGTTATTAAGATTTTTTTTAATAAGAATTTTTTATAAACATTGAGCTACCCCAAATAAGTTTAGTTGCCGAAAATTAGCATAGATAAGAAAGTTAAAAAATTACTACGTGATTGATAGATTCATTTGTATTGGTTTGGAACTTCTGGTCTCAATAACAACAATAGAGAAAACTTTTTCAACATTAATAATTATCAAGACACTAGTCATAAACATATTAAATGGGCAATGAGTTTCTTGCAAATAACCTATTTATTTACATTGGAAAAAACATTGTTAATCTATTTTGTAAACAATCAATTATGGAGAAAATTGGCTTCTTAAAATGCATTTTGTCCAACTTTTCTAAATAGCTATTGTCAATTTTTATCAGTTGTTGTTGCTATAAGCTAACTTTCATGTATTGACTAATTTTTGGATTATTTTGTTTTTAGTCTCTACAACACTAGCAATTTTTAAATTTTAGTCCTTAATTTTTTTGTTATATAGATTATATCCAAGACTAAAAACACTTTTTTTATTTGTAAAATTTTAAAAAATAAGACAAAAATTGAATAATTTTGTTTAAGGACTAAACCTAAAAAATTAGAATTTATAGGACTAAAAACATATTTTATCCTCAAATTTAATATGTTGGTTTTAAAACTTTTTTTTTCCTTCAAAAAAATTATTTTCATTTTTCCTTTTAGTTGGCCCCTGCGTAATTTTTTTGCTAGCTTCACCGCTGAAGAAACTTAACACCGCAAAAGTTATTGTATTGTCCTTGCCTAATATTTTGATTTGCTTTGATAACTCGGTTTTGAAAATTATTTTGATATTTGCTAATAAAATAAATTAAGATTTTATAGGAATACTATATCAAAGTTTTTTTTAAAAGGACTATATCTAAGTTTTTTTTAAATGCTCCATAGAACATTTTCACTACCAAAATTACCCAAAGAAAGTATAATTGATACACGGGACTCAAAATTACTCACCCATTATAGTATACTAATTTTGTCACCACATAATTAGTTAAAGTTGGTAACAAATGATAAAGATGAAAAATAATTATAAATTTTTTTATAGCATTATTTACTATTATATTTGTTCTCGCCGACACACACCTCATAACATAACAACACATGTTTCGCCGCGCAGCACAGCCGCGCTACCTGTGCTCAGCACGCGTATCTCGACTAGTTACAAACTAAAAATAAACCTACCAGCATAAGTGTTGATGACACCTCATCATATTATGTTTTTTAGTATTTTACTGAGTCTTTTGTTGATCATTTGAGGACTTTTTAGAGTGAGTTACTTATGGTTTGAAAATGATTTTGTAATGTTTTTGAGTCATTGTATTTATACTTCTTCTATAATCAGACAACTCTTTAGTTGTTTCCAGTCTTTTTTAGTATAAATCATGGAATTGGGCCAACTTAAACATCTCATAAAATTTTGGAAGCAGGAAGACCAAATGTAACAAAGATTTGAAGAGTAAGTTGAAGGTGAAAAAGCACGAGAAATATGGGTTTGATTGTGATTGTTTCTTTTCACTTTGGTAATTCTTTTGCAAAGGTTAAGTCGAATGTAAAGTGTGGAAATGTAAAGAGTTAAGAGAACGAGAATTAACACAACTATTTATCTTGGTTCACCCCATAACCTGGGATTACGTTTAGTTCCCCTACACTTGAGAGATTATTTCACAATAATCCAACCTGATTAAGACACATAGTCATGGTTTCCTTGCCTCAAACTACATGACTTCCTAAAGTCAAACTAGAGAAATTCAATATTTACAAAAGAATACTTGATTGATTACACAAACTTAGATAATAGCAAACTAATTGAGCGCAGTACAATGGAATTTCATCTCTTTGATAATTTGTTTGATGTTTCTCGACAAAGTTGATTCATAAGTATGTATATGCTTAAGTTTGATAGGAGATTTAAATTAAGTATGTTGCTGGAGAATCCTTGTCCATTAATGCTTGGCCATTGTATGAAATTTTTGCCTTGATTACTGTTGATGAATCCTTGCATTAAACTTCACCATTGATGCACTTGAATGTTACTTTCTCATGAATGCAGATCAATGCTTGTTTTTCTTATTTATAGAAAGATCTATTGCATCACTTTGAAGTACATAGTATCACCTTGGTCTAGAAGATTGCTTGATCTAGAGGGATGATCACAGAACATTGAATCCTTTGTTGATCATAAAGTCTTGTCTTCATATATGTTTGCAGATGATGACTTGAGTCCATAAAGTGTTGACTTTGTGTCAACCATATAACTTTGTCTTGATCTCATGTTTGTCCTTCATTGTTTAGAAGGTTGACTTCCAGCCCAGAGTGTTGACCATAGAGGATCAACTTTGTATATTTTCCTACACACCTGAATAAACATCAGAATATCTAATTATTTTCAAATGTTTTGTTATCATCAAAACTTAAGGGCGTTGTTCATTGACCCATTTTGGTTTATCGATTTCCCCTTTTTTAATGATGGCAAACACATGTATTTTGATGAACAGTTATTAACTAACAAAATGACTCAACAAAGGGTAACGTTTGTAAGCTTCCCCTTAGTTTAAGTCAAGTAAAAATAATTTTTAAAATAAAGACAAACAGAAAGTAAAAACAACCAAGTTATCAAAATAAGTAACAATCTATTTCTATTACTCCTCTATTGGTGACGTGTAAGTAACAAGCTAAGTGTGTAATTAAAATATAGAAAATAAGTGGAAAACTACCACTTCATGAAATTTATTGAAATGGCGTGTTTAATAAGCTTCATATTACTCCTCTACAAGGTCAGGGATGAAAAACAAATTACATTGATAGCTGATTGCAGCAGCTAATGGCTATTCTGAAATAATCTAAAAAATATAGTGATTTTAAGATAATTACATATTAGTAAGAAAATTAATAATGAGTTGCTATAGAATTCCATAAAATAAAATAAAAATTGACATGATTTGGAACAATTTACTAATTCTATAGTTTACTAGCTTATGAAAATAGCTTACTACATGAGTTTATATGAATCAATTTAACTTTACCTTTTGTTATAGAAATAACTCATACACTACGAAACCCGGATACTCCAAAATGGATACGTACCCGTATCGGATACCTATATTCTACGGATACGCACCCATGAAGTATTGGAATTAATTATTTAAATTTTAAAAAATATATTTTAACGGATACTTATACGAGACTCCACAGATACACAAGGATACTTATAAGATACTTCACTGATACGTATCCTAGAAAAGGATGAAGAGTAAAAAAGTGAAACAATGTTGTAAACATTCAGTAGATATGTATAGAATCAATTTTTGATATGGATCAGTAGAATTATTTTTCAATGAACCACTTAAAATTATACTTCTTGTGGATGAAGGTAACAAGAGAGAGCTGATTCAGTTAATCAACATTAGATAAAATTTGTGTTGAGTTCTTTTAATCAATGTTTATTTTCTTCAAGTATTTTACATACATATAAGTTTTAATATAAAAATTTTGTTAGCGTATCTTACCCGTATCGTATCCTAAATTTTAAAAAATTTATATATCCGCGTACCAGCATCGTATCGTACCCGCACTCATATCTGTATTCAGGCTTCATAGCTCATACGTAATCACTTATATAATAAATGGTTATGATATAAATACTTAATTAAGCTGTTTCTCCAATCTAATTCAAAACATGTACTAAATATTATTGATCAAGAAACTAATCCTACCCATAGGTATGCTACAATCATCATAAATACTTCCTCTGGTCCTATTTATAAGAGAAATTTGGGTCAATAAAAGTTGATGTATCTGGTTAAAAATTCAGTCTAGGTACATCAACTTTTGTTGACCTAACTTTCTCTTGTAAATAGGACCGGAGGGAGTATTAAAGACAAACTTGATATTTTCAATGTAGACTTAGCAAAGCTAGAAGCTTTTCGGAAGTTGCATATATAGGCAAACTTCAGAAATTCTGCCTGCTGGTTTATGATCCTTCCTTACAGCTGATTTTATGTTCATGTACATACCAATAAGTTTCCTGTTATTCATGATAGGAAAATGTCAAAATGAGAAGTGATGTGGTGGAGACTTTTTCGAGACATACCTACCGATCCATGACGTGTCAATTCAGTGTTAAGAGTTAGATTTGATAGCCTTAAGGATAGGGATGACAATTAGACCCCAAATATAATGGATACTCGTAAAAAAATATCCACGATAGGCGGGGAAATACCCGCAATTTTGGGTATGGACTCAGGCTTGGAGTAATTACCCGCAAATTTGAATGGGTATGAGCGCGGGTACGGACACTCTAGTACCCAGCCCGCCCCATGCCCGAACATTATAAATACTATAATTATAATTTTATGCAATACTAAAACTAGTTAATTAATCCTTAATCTTTGATATTTATTGTAACGTGCACTTGTTTTATTTATATTTTAGATCCTTTTTATTTGACTAAATACTAGGATGTGCAATAAATTATAAGTTGATTTAAGATATTTTAGATCATATTTTAATTAAGTTGTGATATTTTTTGTTATTTATTGTCTTTTTGTTGTTAAAGTGCGGGTACGGGCTCTTAGATGCCCATGGGGTACGGGGACGAACACCAAACCTGTTACGGACGGACACCAAACCTGTTACCCACGAGAATATGAGCTCAGGTACAGAGATTTTTTATAAACGCATGTATTGGGATGGACACTATATTGCCATGTCCAAACGGTACCCATTATCATCCCTACTTAAGTAAGGAACAAAGTTCTAATACCCTCCGAGATGGTTGTAAAAATATTTAATTCATAATAACTTCCCCTTCTCCCAATTTTTTATAAGTACTAATTGATTCCAATTTGAAACCTTCCATATAGAAGCCAACACTTAGCCGCCTCAAAGGATAAGATCCAAACATTGGATTTCACTATGAAACTAAGCACATATCATCACTACTCTTAAGTAAAATGATAAACAATGTATAACTACACATATTCATCCTTGCATTAACACTTTAAAATTAGAAGCCTTTCTTCCTTATAAAGTTATAGATCTTGATGACCCATTTAGTACTTTATACCTAACCTAAGTGATCCACTTTATATTATACAAATTTAAATGGCTGATACTGAAAATGAAACATCCTCACACTACCATCCAACAACACAAGATGAACAAGTAGTTTTCCATTTTAACCATTGGAAATGGTGGTTTGCAGTACTACTCAACACTTTCTTACTCTTGATGGGTCAATTAAGTGCAATTATGCTTGGAAGATTCTATTTTGACCAAGGTGGAAAAAGTTTATGGGTGAACACACTATTACAAACTATTGCTTTTCCAATTCTTTTCATACCACTTTTTCTATTTCCTATAGCAAACAACACTTCTGAAACAAACATGCAATCTTCTATTCACACTCTCATCATAATGGATTTCTCCTTAGGTATTCTATTAGCTTGGGATAATTTCATGTACTCAATAGGACTTTTATATCTTCCTGTTTCAACTTATTCACTTATTTGTGCATCACAACTTGCTTTCAATGCTTTGTTTTCATTCTTTATCAATTCTCAAAAACTCACTTTTTTTATACTAAACATTGTGTTTCTCTTAACCTTATCAGCTTCACTTATAGGACTTCATTCTGATTCCTCAGAGAATTATAAAACAAAAGAAATTAACTTTACTAAGATAAAGCACATGATTGGTTTTTGGTGTACTTTTGGTGCATCAGCAGGTTATGCACTATTGCTATGTTTAATACAGCTATCATTTGAAAAGGTTTTAAAGAAGGAAAGTTTTTCTATTGTGTTGGAAATGCTAATTTGGACATGTATTATTGCATCATGTGTTAGTTTGATTGGTTTGTTTGCAATTGGTTAAGTAAATGGTTTGAAAGATGAAATGAGGAATTTTAAAGCAGGAAAAGTGGTTTATATATTGACTTTGGTTGGAACATGTTTGGAGTAATCAATTATTGTATAAGTTACTATATAAAGATCAAGTGTTGTGTTAACAAGAAAAATATGCACATTGAGTGTGTGCTACGCTGACTATGTAATGTCTATTATTGACTTCAAGAACCTTATTTACTTTTTTTTCTAGAACCTTATTTAATTATATAATAAGTTTATGATTATTAGTCCCCTCTTATTAGCCTCCTAATCTATTAAGGGTTCGATCTCCGGCTTTTGTGAAGGGAGGAAATTCGGTCAGGAAAAAGAACTTATCTAGTATACTTCACAAGTTTTGCGATAGAGATTAGTCATTGATAAATGACAGTAGAAACTTGTTACCATCAACATGGTAACTAAAGAAAACCAAATTAACCTCACTCTTCTAAATCATCTGAATTGCAACATTAGAATCTGAATTGTGCGATAACCTCTTTCCCAAGCAATATACAAAGTATGCCAAATGCTCCACAACTCCTTGAACTTGTGCAATAAGCTATTGTTTGAAAGACTTCATTTTTCCAAGACTTTTTAAAGTCTTGAATACATTTTGAAAATTTTCTCCAAAATTCCAAATCTACTGTGTTTCTCATTCTAAGTACTACAATCTAATTATTATTAATTTCTTTTGACGGGATCTAATTATTACTAATAAACGTCTAATCTAGTAAAAAAAACACTTCTATTAGAATAAGTCATCCACGTGTAACTTACTAACACATTTGCAGTCTAACTAAGGCAAAAAATAATGCAAAATTGACTTGAGAATGATAAAATTATTACTAAAAAAATATACCCTCTAATAGATAACTTATATATCAAGTTTGCACAAAATTAAATAAATAAATAAATTAAGGTGTGTAGTTGTATTAGTAAAATCATAGTGCAAATAGCAGCACCCCAAGAGATTAGTATATAATAGCCCAAGCTCATATCAGGTGTGTATGTTTGAATCAGTCTTTGCCCATTTCACCTAACCTGTTCCATATTCAGGGGTGTAGACAACACAATGAATGTCTTTCTTGGTTTGTTTTGTTTGACATGCAAAAGAATAAGTACTTAATCATTTTCGAAGGTTGTTGATTTGAGATCTTGGAGTATGCTCTTATCAAAGTCTTAGGTTCGAGTCTCCCTTTATGCCAATTTTAATGGACTAGTATGGTTTTTTAGAAAAAATTGAGGAAAATAATAAATACTTAATATAAATTAGTTTAAGGAGTCGAAAATTTATCAAACATTACGAATTCAATCAATTAATCTATTAACTGTCAACAATCATTTGCTCTATGTTGATCCTTTATAAACTAATTTATTAATATTTTTACCAAAATAGAGCCTAAACTAAACAAGAAAACTTTATATCTTAATTTTGACAGTGAGGGATCTTATACTATTCATTCAACTTGTCTTGTTAGGATGAATGACACTTAATGAATTCACAACCTTGAGCACCAGTTAAACAAAGACAGGTGGTGAAAAAAATATGGTGACAGCATAGTCATTCACATGAACATTAAATATAACAAAACTTTTACCACCTATGGAACACACCCACCATGCTACTTTTTTCTATGTCGGTTTCAAATTTTTCTCTTTTACACTTTAACAGCTAGGAACATTCTTATCTTATAATTGAAATAATTTCGTTAAGGAATGGTTATAAAGTTCATTCACATTTGAGGCAAAAAACTGCATTGCCAGCTAGATAAATAACCATCAAAGTCCAAGTGTTTTCACACACAAAATAGTTAGAGATTACATTTTTGGTAGGTTTTATCCGGATCAAAATTCCATACATTTACAAATACAAACATTTACATACGTTACTTAATTAGAAAATAAGTTTTTGTTGGTAGGCCTAAAGCGAAGATTTTAGTTGCCTTACTGAACCGGTCTTGATTTAAGATCGGCCGGCCTAAATTACAATTTCATTAAATCATTTTTAAATAATTTACACCATTGATTTAAAATCGGACCGTCAAAATTAGTTACTTTCACACACACTTAATGCATAAGAATCCAAATCTATTTTATCTATTCACCAACTTATGTATGCTTTTTTTTATTTTATTGAAAAAGTACAAGAAAAAAAACTTATACATGATTTCCATTAAAAGCATGCCAAATGGGCAATTTGACACATCATTGGTTATGGACAGACAAAATTGAAGGTAGACCTTCTTCATGTCAAACTCTTTATGATTACAAGTGCCTAATTTTCAAAAAGTTGCTTTATACATTTTCCATTTTCTTATGATTATCACATTCTATGATCTTTCTTCTTGGTCTTGATCTTTTCCATTTGTTTCAAACTAGATCATTTACCTGAATACTGTTGAAAATGAACAAAGTTTGCATTATTGCATATGATGTACAAATACATTTCAGTGTTTGAAGATTGTATCTATCTTCATCCTCATAGATCACAATACTACTCAGAATCACTGTAAGATTTCCCTTTCCTTTCTTTGAACTAGTTTTTGTTTCTGTTAAGAAGAAAAAAAAATGCTTGTTTTCCAAATTTCATGCTGCAAGTATATGATGATCCTTGGTTTTCATGTGTTTTCAGGTGCTTAAATTTTCAACATCAATTTGTAGCAGTATATGATGAAATCTCTGGTTATAGCTGTTTCCATAACAATATGCTTCATTGCTTTTGTCATATCTAAGATTTTCATCTCAATCCTCCTCTACAAAAGATGGAGAAGAAAGCATATGATTTATGAAGAAGGTTATACAGGTATGTATGCATGCAAAAATGAGTTATCCTCTTACTTTTGTTCTATCAGAGAGAAAATTGAGATGTATAGGTTTTGTAGACCTGACACTTTTGATCGAAGGCGTGTCCCAGTGTCCGACATGTACTAGTGTGTGACTCTGACACAACACTGACACATGTGATTACATCAAATTGCCATTTTTTTTAAAAATGTATCGGTGTCAACTTGTTAGTGTATGTGTTTGTGCTTCATAGTAATAGGTTTTGTTTGGATAAACAGTTTAATTAGGTTTTTGTTAATGATCGAAGGCTAATCCAAACGAGCTGATAACATAAATTGATTGGATGATACAGGAGGGAAGATGGTGATATTTAGGTCTTCAATCCTTAAATCTTTAACAACCGATATGGTGTTAAAGAAGACGCAGAAACTAAACAACAAAGACATCATTGGTTCTGGTGGTTATGGTGTGGTTTATGAACTAAAACTTGACGATTCCGCGGCCTTTGCTGTGAAAAGGTTGAACCGCGGAACTGCTGAGAGAGATAAAGGTTTCGAGAGAGAGTTGCAAGCAATGGCAGACATAAAACATCGCAATGTTGTGACTCTTCATGGATATTACACTGCACCACACTACAACCTTCTCATATATGAGTTAATGCCTAATGGAAGTTTGGATTCCTTTTTGCATGGTATGTATTTTTCAATTTCTAACATTATAAATTCTATGATTTCTCGAAGCATGGATAAACAGCTTAATCAAGTGTTTATAGATAAGCTATTTCTATAACAAAAGATCATATAAAGTCAAACAGTTTTCATACAAGTTAAAAGCTATTTTTGTAAGCTATTCTGGAGAGCTTAATGAAATAAGCTGAAAACAGCTTATGAAGTAAAAAACTTACCTTGTGTTACTCAGTGCAACACCATTCCTTCAACATCTGATCCACTGACAGAAACGTTTAACAAAAGCTTCTTGTTAAGATTTCAGGAATAATATAGTGATCATTGAACTGTGTTTTCTAATATCAAAGTTGAAAATGATGTAGGAAGATCAATGAACAAGAAGGTTTTGGATTGGCCAACAAGACAGAAAATAGCGTTAGGTGCAGCTAGAGGAATATCATATCTTCACCATGATTGTATCCCTCACATTATCCACAGAGACATCAAGTCAAGTAATATATTGTTGGATCAAAATATGGAGGCACGAGTTTCGGATTTCGGATTAGCCACGTTGATGGAACCAAACAAAACTCATGTTTCAACAATTGTTGCTGGAACTTTTGGATACTTGGCTCCAGGTATAAATACAACCCGATCGGCTTAACGTAGTTTTTCACTTTCACAATACTTGTGTGACAAATTCATGATTGTTTGCATGCAGAATATTTTGATACAGGAAGAGCAACAGTCAAAGGCGATGTTTACAGTTTTGGAGTGGTGTTACTCGAGCTTCTAACAGGAAAGAAACCTAGTGATGAATCATTCATGGAAGCGGGAACCAAGCTTGTCACATGGGTAAGACATGATTCGTAGGATATTATTGCGTTCTTTGATCTCAAATAAGAATTGTAAAGCATGAATCTGTAGAGCTTTATCGGAATAAAATCAATTTGAGAGGGACTTTACTCACCCCTCAAAATCACTTTCGATATACACATCCAGAAATGCACAATTTTCATGTCATCCGAAAGTACACTTTCAAAGTACAATATTGCGATTTTTATAACAGCTACCAGCCACTTAAAATAGGACAAGATTTTGTAGTTCAAAACTTAGATTACTTAAATTCTGGATGTAACTTTGGAATGAGGACTTACTTTCTTGAAAATCATTTTGTTATTGATGGAACAGGTGAAAGCTGTTGTACAAGAGAGGAAGGAGGAGTTAGTTCTTGATAGTAGCTTAGGGTCATGTTGTCCAATGCACGAGGTCAACAAGGTGTTTAACATTGCAATGATGTGTCTTGAACCAGACCCTTTGAACAGACCAACCATGGCTGAGGTTGTCAACTCGCTCGAGAAAACACAAACGGATAGACTTGTTACAGCATCCTGATGTTCATTCAAAATTCCTCATCTAAAGCTTCTCACAAACCAGCCGCGGCAGAGTTGGAACAGATATTAATGTTTGGAGAAGCCATATTCAACAACAGCAACAATGACAAAGGCCTTTTTCCTCCTAAGTGGAACAAATCACGCTCTAGAGCGGAAAAACTAAAGAAAAGAAAAATTACAGAAATGTAACGGTAAAATATGTGGGGATTTTGAGATATAGAGAGAAGTTAATATGCACTTTGATATGATTACATTGCTATCGAACAAGTTGAATATGTCAGGATTAGGTTAGGACAAGGCAAAAATAGATTTAGCATTGGTCTGCAAAGAACATGCATGCATACTACTGAGTACTGATAACCGAACAAGTCTGTTTCTTTCTAACAGAAATAATACATACAAATAGGTCAGATACACATTCAAAGTTGTATATTATTGACTAAATCAAATATTTCATATCATTAGAAAATAAGTACTTGAACCAAGTTCTGATCACTAGAAATTAAAAAATAAACACTAGAACTAAGTGACAGCTTACTATTATGCCTACAGCATATATATCGGCAGACCATAGAGCTTAATTGCAGCAACATACTCAAATATTGAACCATTTAAAGAAAAAACAGATGCATGAAATTTTCGCACGAGACACTATTTTTTTTTTTTTACTCGAGTACTTTTGACAAGCTTTCAGCCACTGAAGTTTTCAAGGAGGGAGAAACAGGACTATCTCCAAGGAATACATCAAAAAGAGCATAAGTCACATTTTCAGATTCAATTGTTGCATCCACAGTCAATGGAAGCCCCTCCGACGAGACAGAAACCTGAAATCACATAAATATTAGTTGGAACTATTTTTTGCAAGATAGCGAAGGTGAACAAAACGGAAAAGATACATAAATGATCTCAATTGTGCGAATATAAAATCCCAGTGAAAAATCCTGTAAATCATGGGAAATATAAGTAGGAAAAAAACTTACAGCCAATCTGGTAGGGTTCAACCAAGTCAAAAAAATGAAAGTTCCTTTCTTAAGGGGCCGATCTTGAAAGACACTACGGAAAGTAGTCAAAGCAGTTTCATCTGCAGTTGTTGGTTTTGCAATTCTTGGTGATATGGCATCACTTAAGGCATCCCAGAAAGTTTTACCGTCGACATCTCTTACAAGAATAATTTGCAATAATTTCTCAAGGGGAGCTGCAATTAGAAAATAGCATTTTCTTATCAACTATTCGCAAAATCAGTGCTGTCAAATACCAGTTATAGAAGCACTATAGCGTAGGGGAATTTGAACAAATCACTACTGTTCCATGATACGCGATTTAGTACAAAGTATTGTCAAATAAAGGCACTATAGTGCTGTAGAGTAGCAGGATTTGAACAAACCGCTATTTTCTGCAATCCGTGATTGACAACACTAGAAGTATGACTATCTGAGAGTATTTTCAAAGGAATAAATGAATGCAAAATTGTTACATTGGAAAATGGTCTTGAACAAGGAAGAATTCCCTTGAATTGCATCTTTCGATAGCCCTTTCCAAGCATTCAAATCATTTAGGATAGACTTATTTAGAAACAGTCCTGCAGCATAGACCTTGACGCCAATTATTGCAAAAACTTTTTCTCTGTACCCTGAAATAGGTGTTAATATAAATATCAATCGAAGCTTGTAACATTGAAAAGGTTCATATCAATACTTTATTGGAACCTACTACATTCTACTAGACAAAAATAATTACGGTCTAAAAAAGCCAAAGGTTTTCCATACAATACCATTATAACCAAGTGTTTTCAAGTTCATAGTTTATTAAGTTGATTGCTAGATGCATCTATTTACAAATTTAACGATATATTTAATTCCACAAAATGGACCATCAAAGAATTTTGCATCTCAAAGTTAAACTTACTACCTTAGATATGTAAGAATTCATTTTTCAACATTTGTTTTGTCACGTGTAATCAATTTTCCTGTAGTTACTGAAATATACAGCTTATTATCAGGTTAGAATACCATAATCAAAAGTGGTATTCTCAATGATATTTTGTAAGGACCATAGATTCATAATCAAAAGTGCATGTCCGTGAAAGTAAGTTCACCATTGATATCAAACAATTTAGAGACAAGATCATGACCAAGTTAGTTAAAATGCCACAATCAGTATTCTCATTCTCAGCATATCCGCATGAAGTTGCTACATGCTAGACTTTTTCTCTTATAACTTAGTATAAACAAACCAAGTTATATGTTTTAATATTAATCTTTTTTCACATGCTCAGCGCATAATGTGATACTATAACAACTAACCAGTTCCAAACAATGTTAATGAGTCTGAGCAACCCGGGAAACTCAAAGATGTCTGAAATTTCACATTTGTTGCTGGTTCCTCAATGTATTCAGCATTTGCCGCTGCAGTATTCAATCATATAACGAAATAGATGTCAATACTTGTCATCAGTTAACAAGAAGACAGACTAAAAGAAAAACAATTGTTATAAATGATCAGTCAACTTTGAAAAGAAATCAGAAATCCTGTCCACAGTTTAGAATACGAGACAAAAAAAAAATTATGATATACGAGAAAATCTTCTAGCATTGATGCTTGGTAGTTCAATCAAGACCTTTGTACAGGTTTCAATCCTCTCCAGTCAGCAGAAAGTTCCGGTAGGAGAGTGTAAGACACAGTGAATAAAACAATAAAAATTAGTATAATTTTATTCGCCATGTCTTTCCCTATCCTACTGAAACTTTCAAGTGATTGGAGAAGATCCCAACTCGTACACTCTGTGCTGACAGACCTCAGCCTCGTGATGGAAATCTAAACATATTGAAAATAGTTTGAAAGTGAACCTAATTTAGCAATTATGCCCTCTGTCTGTCAAAAAGGAGGCTGTCATATGAAACTCACTACCTCACTTTTTCTACTTGCTTTAACTGTTTTGATCTACAAGCAAAGGGATGCAATATAAGATGAGCAATATAGGTATTTTATTTTGAGGAATCTAAAAATGCTTCTAGATTAGCCAAAAAAGATGTATTATCCACTGAAAAAAAATCTTATTTTATTCATATATGGCCTTAAACTTTCCCAATCTTTACAACTATTAGGTATTTCTTGTAACTGTTTCAGAGAATATGCCACCAATAAGCAGCACTATGAGGTATTATTTTGAAGGGTTAAATATATTTTTAGTCCTAAAATCAATCATCTCAAATTTGTTTCAACTCCCTGTACCTACTTTTCAGTTCTTACAAATTACAAAATAGCATGCATTCTGTAGTTTTGTAAATTTTAGGAACTAAAATGTGGATATGAGGCCTAAAAGTAAATGTATAAATTTTATATGGACTAAGACATATTTAACCCTATTTTGAACAGAGTTAAGAATTGTATCATCCTATCCACAAGTCTTAGCTCAACCGGCAAAAATGATGAAATTACCAGGCCGGGTGCCATGACGGGGTTCGTTCCACTTGTGTGTGAGTTTCTAATGTTTCTTGCCATTTCGTCTATCTCCTAAAAAATAAAAAATAAACCTCCTGGACCTTGTCCAGTGTTCCAAATCCAACTATTGGAGACAATTCACCCATATTATGCATTCATCAACTATCTCAGAAATTATAATAATAAATTAATTAACACCACAATCTTCAAACTTTTCACTTTCTCTTTTTCTTTTTGGCCTTCAAAAAAGGCGAATATTTTGCTATGAAAGTTCAAAGATGAAAGTAAATTCCAATCTAACCATGTTAGCCTTCCAATCCAATATGCAAAAGTTTATTCTCTATAAAAACTAATTAAACAGAATTCAAAAATTTGCTTTTACTTTAACATCTAATTACAAATATTAAATAAAAAAACATTGTATATCAATCTAACATGCAGTGTCATATAAATATAATTAACAATCTTCACAAATGCATCATTGCCATTAAAGTTAGTTTATTCTCCATTCTGCATTATTAAATGAATAAACAAACAATGACTAGATAATCTTACCAGCAGATGAAGATGAAGCAGCTTGTGGAAGGAAATGGAGGTGTCTTTTAGAGGTGTTGTTTAGAGAGAAATGCAGAGAGGGGGGTGTGAATAGTGAGAAAGAGTGAACATAGTTTAATGGCTTTGAGATTCTTTTATCAACATAGAATCTTGTAGAAGATGAAAAACATAGTGGTGTTGAAGGTGCAACAGTTATGAACATTTTAAGGATTTTGTGTAATAAAATATTGAGATTGATGGGACTGAACTTGAACAAGAACTATAACTACTTTCACTTCGGTTTTTCCGCCGTAATCTTTTGTCTATCTTTTTCTTCAAGTAAATTCCTTTTCTTTTTTTTTCCCAAGTGGTTAGATTTTTCATTTTGTTAAGTAAAAAACTGAGTTTTTTTTTTTTATGGAATAATTGATTTTAATTAAAAAGGGTTTAAGTAAATTAATTTATGTTAGAATTGATTTTTTTTAACTAGGTGCGTAAGTTTATTTATGGAAAAAGAAAAATGAAAGATTGTAAGGGTACTTCACGGTTCACCTAAGAGGTAGCACATTAAAATAGCTAATGTATGAGATACTAATTCAACACTAGTCTTAAAATGTAAGGGTACACCACTTATTTGGTGATTCTAATATATTAGCTCTAGGATCTCTTCTATTAAGGATAAACATCTCATTCATCTATAAATAATTTAACTATCATACATTCTCACCAAGGTACATTTGAGCCACACTTAAGCGACAATATCCAAATTTGGTTCAATATCAAGTTACTTCAACTCTTACCGACATTAAACTTTTTTTATCTAGGTTCACTATAAACCATTCTCTAACATCTCTCAAGGGTTGCACGTCTTTTCTGGACAAGTCTCCACTTCATAGTAACGTTCATAACCTGTAAAGTCTTACGACTACATACTCAAAAGCTTGTCACATTCCTCTCCCCCTATTTCACTATGAACACTAAACTGTGCAAAGTAACGGTTATCTCTCTTAGAATCAGGATACTACTTATCTTACACATTATCACAACAAAATGCATTTGGTTCAGTAAAATCAATAAAAGTATAATGGTTCAAAATTGTACACATGAGAGTGGAGTAGAATGATGAAAATCAAAGAAATACATGGTTCTCTTAAATAATTGTGGTTTCGCTCAGGAGGTAGACAAGATCGTATAGTGAGACCTCGTTCACTCAAAAACCCTAAAATTCAATTGTTAACTTAAACACTAATACTCATAATTCTAATTCAGATTCAACAATGATTCGACATTAGGAAACATAATAAACATCAATTCAAGTATATTAACCTCAAAATTAACAACACTTTTCATTTCTACTTTCATAACTTAATCACTAACATTGCAATTTTCACATATCAAGTAAAACTCATCAAGACATTGCAATTTAATTATAGCTATCATTTTCACCCGTCTACGAGTCCTTTGGGGACCACTCCATCTTACTCTTTTTTTTTTTTTAAGAACCATCTTACTCATTTATTTGGTTACTTAGACAAACAACTAAAATCTTTCCATTTTTTCATGTTAGGATTGAAGGACTTTTTCAAGTCTCTTCATTTACACTACCAAATAGAAAAAAATCTTCCAATCTTACTTCCCTTAAAGGATTCAAACACCATCAATCAATTCGTCACTTCAATTATTTAAACAGCTTACAAGCAATTACGTCACAATACATAAATCTAAAATAAAAGTATCAAAAACCATATTCGAGTCTAGTCATAAATATTAACAAAATCACAATGTACTTGATCGATAATTAATGATAAAAAATCATATAAGTTTTTAGTCCTTTTTAGAGTAAATTTAGAGTAAAAGTAACTAGTTTAAATGTATTTCAGTTAGTTTTTGTAAAGAATTCAATAGAAAATCATGAAAGGACAAGATCCTGAAAATATGCTTGAAACCGACACGTCTTTCAAATATACAACAATACTTGAAAATACTCATTTCTAGGATTAACAATTCATGGAATACAAAATTCATTCTCTCAAAAAAAAAATCCTGGTGGACAAACCAGTCTCTACTACCGCTATTGTGACATTCTAAACTCTAATGTAAAATACTTCACAAAATAAATCAGTTTCAAAAGAGATTCATTGCGGATTAAAATAGAGTATCAAAATTTGTTTTCAAATATAAAGGCTTCGAAAGCTACACTAATACTTAATGAATTAATTTAATAAAAATGTCATATTTTTTTTAACAATTTTACTACCCCTCCGTCCTTTTTTATAGGATCATCTTACAAAAATTACGAATATTAAGAAAAAATCGTTGGAGTAATAAATTTGTCACAAATGTATCTGACTGTTTTTAAACTGTCTTTTGTGTATAGGTATATTTCTCTATTAGTCAGGTAGTCCAGTGATTAGAGACTCACCTTTAAAGTGAATAAGTTTTAAGTACGGTGTTTGGAGTTCGAATCTCGACTTCTGCATATAATAAGTAATATCACTACCAACTGATCTAAGCACACGAGGATTGTGTATAAATATATTTACTGTTAACTTTACATATTTCAAGATACATTGATCGTGTTAGTATAGGTATTTTTGGAAGTAGAGTATTAAATATGCATATAGAAATTTGTAGATGGACTTATATTTGAAGACTTATTTTATAAATAATTTCATTATCATATACAAAAGGGAATATATTTTTTTGGGAAATGTTAATGAGTGTCATAAGGACACTCTTTAAAAGTTTAAAAATGTAAGATTTTGTAAAAAAAGATATGTATTTAATACTAAAAATTAATTTTTTTTGACAAATACTAAAAATTAATATATTTAACTTTTCAAATAAGAGAAATGTTAACTAGTGCTCGGCGGCACTAGTTAATGTATTATAAAAAGAAATGATTACCTTAAAAATTGTGAATTTTACTTTTTAAAATATGAAAAAGTGTTCTTTTATTGCTAACTTTATCTTTTCCTTTTATTTTTAATTGTTTAACTAGTACCAAGACACGGATTAACACGATCCATTAAATAAATACATTGAAACAACTTACTTATTTAGAATCCATAAAGAATCCCCTCATCAAATGTGAAGTAAAAACCTTACATGCCGTGGCGAAGCCAGGAAAAAAAGTTAGGGTGGGCCATTAAAATTAATCGTTGAAAAATTGTTTAAAGCCTCGCAAAATAGACCTATAATTGAATTATTTAAATTTTTCGGATGGGCCACAACACCACTTTGTGGGAATTTGGATCAACCGAAACCTAAAACCGACATAAAATTGTATAAAATCTCGCAAAATAGACCTATAATTGAATTATTTAAATTTTTGGGTGGGCCACTACACCACTTTGCAGGAATTGGAATCAACCGAACCTAAAACCGACACAAAATTGTATAAAATCTCGCAAAATAAACCTATAATCGTTGATTTTTTAATTTTTCCGGATGGGCTGTGGCCCACCCCAGCCCATGAAGGACTCCGCCACCGCATACATGACACATACACACAAGACACAAGACTTAAACAAGAGTTCCATATGATTTAAATGATCTAAAAGTGGGGTCATTGTTTTCCACATAACATAACGGTTCCGAGAGAAATACTTATATACACAGAACACCAAATCAAATTTATTTAGACACATACTTATTAACATATCTATCATTCAATTATTTTAAAAACATACATTAGTTAATTCTTTTTTCTTTCATACTTTTTCTCATTATATGTGTGTCTAAATGACTCATTTTTATGTTTGTGATCAAGCAAGTGTAGCTCTCATTCTCCATTCTCCAATAATATACACCCACGTCCCACCCCATACTACTTCCATTTCCAATAAAAAGACGAAAATCTAAAAAGCAGATCATCAAATTGGAGGAGAGTAACAAACACACAACTACAACTCACAAGTCACATCACATGACATGGTGCATCTACCTTTTTTTACTTCCACCTTTTTCCTTTGAAAGTCCCCACATCAACTTGTCTCAATCTCAACGTCTCTAATTACTAATTTGCCGTTAATGTATCCGTTAAAGCTTACCTCACATTGCTTTTCACCTACTATTTTTTCCTTTTTAAACCTCCCCTTTATTTCCACACACACTCTAATCTAGTAATCTACCACTCTCTCTTTCTATATATCATCATTGAACTTCTCTCATTCACTGCACTGCCACTGAATAGTATAGCAGTACTAACATTGGTACAAGGCTGCAGACAAGGCATCATAACATACATTACCAACCAACCATGGCTAAACTACCTCTTCTCTTTTTCCTTCTTTTCTTGTCTCTCAAATCAGGTATGCATGTGTCAGATTTTCTCCCTTCTTTAAATTTGTTTGTCTCAATTTTAGTTCTTGTTTGTTGAGTTTTTAATGCACTACATCCACACTGGTATGGTCTTATTTTTTCAATTCAGTTTTCAAATTTATACTCTTTTTTTTAGCCAAAATTGGCATGTATAAGCATCCTTATAATGAGTATTATTATAAAAAAAATTCAGTTACCAAAATTTAAATTTTTAGATTGTATATATCAATGAATATATACAAACATTACGTTCAAATTGAGTTGGACTCGGGTCACTTAAACAAGGTCTCAAATTCGAGTTTATGAATAGAAAAATGTAATTTGCAAAGTTTTTTTTGCAAAAATTAGTCATCGACAAGTAATATGGTTACCAAAAGAAAATGTTGTAATTGCTCCTTATAATAATTGATCTCAATAAACATCACTTTTAGAGTGCACATTAGTCCAATGTTTAGTGATATTAAACATCTACATGAGAAATGTAAGCTAAACAATTACCATTAACCAATTAAAAATATAATTTTTTTTGGGTGACAAAACAATGTACAATTAATTGAATTTAATCAAGTTTACAAATTAATTAACACTAATATTTTTTATTTCTTTCCCACTTTTGACATGTGCAGGAGGGAATATGATCATGGTTAATGGGCAGGTAAATATTAATTTCTCTTGTAATTTGAGAACCAATAAATTACATAAAGTTTTTTTATCTAATTAAATTGTGTGATGATTTATGAAAAACACAGAAAACTTGGTGCGTGGCAAAGCCTTCATCAGATCAAGCAACACTTTTATCCAACCTCAATTATGCTTGCTCTCACGTTGATTGCAAATTTCTTCAGAAAGGATGTCCCTGCTCTAGTCCTGAAAATCTCATGAACCGCGCTTCCATCGCCATGAATCTCTATTATCGATCTAAAGGAACGGACCACTGGAACTGCGATTTCAGAGGATCTGCTCTTATTGTTGTGACTGATCCAAGTAAGTAACATAACTCATTGTGTTGTTTCATGTTCTAGATTAATTAATTGTTCTTCTAAATGAAACATTGCCTTGACAACGAAACCAATCATAATTCTAATTTTCGGACCGCAACCATAATTGTGACCTATGCAACAATATTGTAACTGCAATATGGTCGCATCGACTTCATTTGCTTTATTTTTCCATAATATTGATGTTCACATCGTAACTAAAACTAGTGGTTGCAACCGCAATTTAAAACCACCAACTAATTTACAAGTTTGATATGACTGTCCAATGCTAAATTAATTTTTTCTCATTCTGAATTGCAGGTTATGGTAACTGCATTTATGCATAGAAGTGGACTGGTCACTAGTACAATATACAAGTATAGTACTACTATAGTATGCTATTTAATTTAATTGGGTTGTCATTTCAAACCATATGGATATAGGCATATGCCACGCTACATTAAATCAAATGTGCCCTTAACTTTGAAGCATTTTGAATAATTTTTTGCATTTAAATTTTACATCAATTAATGTTAAGATTTAAATTTACACTATTAATTTGTACCCGGATGGTTAAGCATTTTTAGTTGTCGTCTTTTGGTTTGTTATGGTTAAATGTTTTTCTTTCTTACTCACTCTCTTCCTATATTCATATCATATGTTCGTTCAAAATGTTAAGATAGTTTGTTCGAAAATTTAATCAAAGATTTTAAAATAATTTTTGGCGGAAGCTTTTTCGGGTCGACAACGTCAATCTTGACCTATTAAAAGCACCGTATGCTAAAAATCGTTTAGATTTATATGAACTATGACCAAAGTTTAGAAATTTAATAAAAAACAATTCAAATTAACTTGAAAAGGTTAATATGACTCTCTCCCTCCCTCCCTCACTCTCTCTACCGATTATATGCACAAGTATCTAGTTTCCAATTCAACACTAATAACATAACAATTTGGTTTTGATAATTTCACAAACACCTTGTGTGCAATTTGCACCAAACTAAATTCAAACCTTAAAGATTCAAATTTTCTGCAAGTTACTAGTTTAAAACCCTTGTAACAGAGTTTATACAAAGTAGTAGTAGAAAAATTAAATTTAAAGGTTCATTCTTTCTTGCTCGAATCACTTAAAGGTTCAACCTAAAAATTTTTATGTGTTTGCATAAATTTTTTTGTATAAGTTATAACATTGCAAAGTAAAAGAGATAAAGCGAAGACAAAGATTTACTTAGGTAGTTCTCCAATCGTCCTTGCTATGGGTAAGTCTTTCTTCAATTCCTCAATTCCAAACAGGGTTGAGATATATTGATTGCAGTCTATGAAGCACGGATACGAACACGGACATCGAACACGACCGAACACTGACACGCCAAAATCGCTAATAGTTTGAGAAAATCATATAATTTAATGTAATTATATGTGTCGGTGTCGTGTCGCACATGACATATGTCCAACATCGCGACACGCCTAATCTGAGGAGCGTATGTGCTTCATAGATTGCGATTGAAAATAATTGTTCACAAGAAGTAAAACAATATCAAACCCAATTGAATCTTCAATCAAGATAATGATGAACTTTATTCTCCTTCCCTTGATCGTCAACCAAGATCAAGTGCTCAAATCGTTTAAATGGTCCTCCACTCGTTACTCATTTGCAAGAGCCACTGTCTTCAAAGTCTTCACCTCGGTTGAGTCCAATTGCAACGATTTGTGACGAAAACCCTCAAATTCAAATCCTAATTTGGGAGGAAAACCCTAGTGATTTTTCTGAGAAATCCTCAAGAATCTTCCACTCAAATTATAGAACACACAATTGAACAAATGATTATGTTAAAGAATTAAGAGTTTTGAAAGAGAGGAAAAGATGAAAAAGATGAGATTATATGTATTTGATTTCTCTTGATGAAATACACACGGGCGCGCGCGCGTGCACATACACATGTTTTAAGGCTTTGATTGAGAGTTTGGAGGGGATGGTTGAAAATATAGTGGAAAATGGTAAAATTTTTCACATTTTTTGAAAGAGTGGTTTTTTAGAGAATGATAAATTAATGTTTATTATTAATATATTTTTAAGTTTAAGAATATTATAACTACATAGATTAAATATAAAGAATTCATGTAAACCCTCCTAAACCTCCCAAAACACTCCTCCAATATAATTTTTTAGTTCCCCAAATTAGAAGGATTTTGTATTATGAAGAAAAATTAACCCCCTCAAAACCCTCCCTTCCCATTGTCCTCTATTTGTTCCACTTGCTCATTCCTATTTTCCTAGTCCCTCCCTTCCCCTCCGAACTAGCAAATGGTAACTTTTTATGAAAGTTTGTGTAATTAGTGCATAGAAAATTGAAAACTTTGACATTGTTTAAGAAAAATTATTTAATTTAGAAGGATTAAAGAGTGCACTTGGGGTACTCGTTAACAATATGTGGACTTAGACATAAATAAATATGAGTTGTATGTTTTTACTTTTTGCACCAACTTATTAATGAAATAATTCTGTAAAACATATTAAAAAATTAAATAAAACACATTTCATTAGATGGATTGGATGGATATCCATCAATTAAAATCTAATAATGGATGAATTGATGGACCTAATACTTATTAGATGTATTGGATGATCTTTTTTTTGAAAAAAAATAATGGATTTTAATTGGACCTAGACATAAATAAATATGAGTTGTATGTTTTTACTTTTTGCACCAACTTATTAATGAAATAATTCTGTAAAACATATTAAAAACATTAAATAACACATTTCATTAGATGGATTGGATGAATATCCATCAATTAAAATCTAATAATGGATGAATTGATGGACATAATACTTTTTAGATGTATTGGATGATCTATTTTCAACAAAAAATAAAAAATGGCTTTTAATTGGACTTAGACATAAATAAATAAATAAATAAATAAATAAATAAATATGAGTTCTATATTTTTACTTTTTGCACCAACTCATTAGTGAAACAATTCTGTAAAACATATTAAAAAATTAAATAACACATTTTATTAGATGGATTGGATGGATATCCATCAATTAAAATCTAATAATGGATGAATTGATGGACATAATACCTAATAGATGTATTGGATGATCTTTTTTCAACAAAAATAAATAGAGAATTGCTTTTTTGACACTCAGAAGTTCCTAATAACACAAGTAAATTACTAAATTACCCCCAGCGGTAGTTAACTACTGTTGAGTTATAACTACAAAATACCGCTGGTTTTTTTAGTCTTTTACTTGTGTTGCTAAGACATATCTAATGTCAGAAAAGCAATCCTCAAATAAATAATGGATTTTAATGTACTAATGGATTTTTTTGATCCATTAGGATCTAAATCCATATTCATCAAATCCATTCATTTTGCCACCCTTATTAAAGATGATTGCAAAGTTGAAGATGATAGTCCCTAGAGTGATGATTATGTTATCTTAGACCTAGCCAAAGATTAATTCAAACATATATGGTTTGGAACAGAATACATTATATATATAATGATATAATATAATATAATGATTTTTTGTTGTAACTATCTTTGTTTTTGTTGATCAAATCCTGCATTTTATCAATGTGTGGTAAATCGCATAGTTATACTTAGGGTGTTTGCAGTGCGATTTGGTTCGCATTTGAGACTAAAAGTCATCTGAACCACAAGATAAAAAGGTATGTTGTTTGGTTTGGTTTGGTTAAGTTTTAAAATTAAAATCCAAACCAAACCAATACGGTTTGGGTTGGATCAATTGGTGCAATTTTTTTTTAGACAACATAATTTTTTGTTCGAAACATTAAAATCAAGTTAGAAAACTAAACACAACATATTTCAAACGAATGTTTTAAATTTCATTCAATATTACAATTTCATTTTCATCCAACAATGTTCCCAACATCATAGACCAACTTAAAAACGTGGACAAAAACTAATAATATTTTATGAGAAATGCAAAAGATTAAGATTTTATCATTCTCTAAAAGTTCAAGTATACATAAATACATTTTGAAATAAAAAGAAAAGAAGAAAATAAAAAAGAAAAAAAGATATCATTTTTATAAAAGCTTCAATTGAATTTTGATAAGTATTGGTCTATGTGACATATATTTAATTAATATTTTTTCTTATGTTGTGGTTTGGTTTTGTTTGGTTCGGTTGGTAAAATAAAAACCGTAAACCGAACCAAACAATGCGGTTGAGTAAGAAAACGATATGAATACATCCAAATCAAATGCGGTTTTTTGTAGTTTTGGTTCAGGTTGATTCAATTTACGATTTTTCTACTAAGTTGGTTCGTTTTTGAGCACCCCTAAACTTATATTTGTGTTACATTTGTATTGAATGATGTTTTCTGCGGTCTAAACGTTTTCAAAATCTAATATCTAAAAACGGTAAACACAATTTAAATTATATATTCATCATTGAAGATTATGTTGGTATAGATAAATATGTATCCACAATTCTAGTTAGCCCTTCCTCATTTCATGATTTTTTGGTGATGTCCGGAGTTTGAATCTCAAACCTTACATATATTATGCATTTTTCTTACCAATTAAGTTAAACTTACCGGATCCTCATTTCATGGTTTGGACAAACTAGTGAAGAGTTTGAGGATAGATATAGAAAAGAAAAATATCTCATAGGTATCCATCGGATATATCCTGTATATACCATACTATACAACTTCATTGTGATTGGTTTATACCGGCGCCGCGAAATGACATTTTGGACAAACAGTATTGTTAGATTGAGACCGTTTATTTACCCATTTAAACGTGAATTTATTTTTGTTTTTTTGAGAGGAGTTAATTTATTTTCGTTCTTTAGTAAATTATTATTATCTTAAGTAATAGTACGTAAATAGTAGTAACAAATTTGAGCGGTCAAAAGACAAAGTTTAATCTTAAGAAAAAATTATTTTTCCCTCTAAAAAAGAAAAGAAATGTTTATTTATTTTAAAAGATGATTTTTTAGTCATTAAATTAAAAGTATTTGATAAAAAAAAGTACATTAATGTGGAACGAACATAATCACAATTTCAAAGTGTATCATGCATCACCAGAGACGGAAACGTGGCGAGCTCCTTAAACTCAAATTTGTGTGTTTTTTCAAAGGTACATTCACTTTAGTATACTCTTGTTTGTCGTTTGTTCTTTCTGGTTCTTGTTTGAGCACATGATCAAACCGAAAAATAATTAAAATGCTAATAAAATTCATTTTAACACTTTATTTTTGATATGCAATCAATTATTGAGTGAAATTAATGTAATTTTTACCACTTTATGATTGATCAATGTTTAAAATGATGAGAAATTTTCACCTAATAAAAAAAGTATTAACAAGATATTAAAAGAGTGTTAGAGTTAGTCTTAGTAGCAATTTTCAACTTTAAGATTTTTTCTCATGTTTTAAGTTGAAGTAAACATCTATTCTATAGATATTATTTTTTAAACTAAACATCTGACGTAAAGATCGCCTAATCTAAGAAATTCAATCTTATCGTCCATTTATAAAGGACTCATATAAAGTCCAAGCTTCATGGTCTAGTCCCCTAAATACTCTAAATACTTTAATTAATAACTAAATAATATTCTCTTGCATGTTTATTTCCATCCTCTTTTTTTTTTTTAGCAAATTTCCATCCTTCAGTAAATAGTTAAGTTTTATATATTTTCATAATAATAGAAATATACTTTTTTTCCCATAATAATATAGGAATGAAAGTTGTATTCAAAACATTTTACCTTAGAAAGAGCATGAGCACGAATATATATATTCATGTAAACTTGAGTCTTCTTATGTGTCAATATCTATTTTTCCAATTTCCAAAGATGTACAAGGGGTGAAGATCACGTTTTCATTCCTCATTTCATCCAAAATGTATCAGATACTCAAATGGTCTGTTTGGTTCGAGAATTAGGAGGGGAGGGAAGGGGAGGGATTTTAACGGAGGGGAGGGAAGGGGAG
>Ga0315915_1001694_pt1 | contig 27066 bp, 24 predicted proteins | sample MpolbnodulesMG_FD_207738 | JGI IMG/M metagenome (GOLD analysis project Ga0315915, IMG submission 207738) | Medicago polymorpha root nodule microbial communities from Los Angeles, California, United States - branched nodules | ecosystem: Host-associated > Plants > Roots > Nodule | place: USA...
GCATCAACCGTCAACTTAGAATCCGTTTCAAAATCCACATTATCAAACTGCATATCACTGAGCCATTGCAAAGCTGAGAATAATCCAAGTGCTTCGCCCACATCCACCGGAAGGAAACAAGGATGCATCACAGTTTTTGCCAACACAAAACTACCGTCTTGGTCCCGAATACAAATGCCAATACCTGTTCGATTAAGAGAGTTTGAGAAGGCAACATCGATATTGCATTTATATTGTCCCAGCAAAGGGCGTTGCCATCGATTGGCAGTGTGTAATGTCGATATAGGAGGACCCCCATTGTGGGTCGGTGACGACGTAGTGGAAACAGTAGAAACACGAATGTCATGGGAGTTTGCTAATTGCCAGTCAATAACCATGTTTCGGGCTCGCTCCACCACCAAAGCACTAGTTTCTGTAACGTCGTCCCAAACTTTAAGGTTACAGTGTTTCCAAATACTCTAGAGCACGGTTGCGAAACGCTGCAATAAGTCAGCAGATAATACTTGAAGAATAGTGAAAATAGCATCTGTAGCTGACGAGGTAGTCGAAAGCGCATGTTGGATGGAGCCCCATAAGCCAGTCCTATGCCAAACCTGGGTAGCAAACGGACAGGCAAAAAAAACATGGGCAAAATCTTCATACTCTGAATCGCAACTAGCGCAATTCGTTGGACAATGGACGCCTTTGTCGAGCAGTCGTACTCGTGTCGGTAGACAGCCCTTGCAAATACGCCAAATTAGATTTTTTACCTTCGGAGGAACTTGGAGATTCCAAATTCCAGGCCAATATCCCGGTCGCCACAAATAAGAAGAATCAACCAACTCTGATACACATAGCCTATATGCACTCCGTACCGAGTAACGTCTATTCCGTTCCGCTTTCCAAATTATTCTGTCACCGTCGAATTGGGAAATAAGAGGCGTGTTTAAAATCTTGTCTGCAATATCGACACTGAAAACCTGTCTAACTGCATATTCATTCCAACTTTTGTCATGTAAATTCATCAGGCTATTAATATTAAGATTTGAAACAAAATGAGCGCCAGGTATATCGCTTCGAATGCACTCCCCATTGGGTAACCACGGTTCATTAAGAATAGGAATAGACGCACCTGAACCAATACTCCACTTTGCACCACCCCGCACTTTGAACCAATATTGTCGTTTAAAATGGATAGTTCTTGAAATACTTTTTTTTAAGAAAGGAAATTCATTGTTTTTCATTAGCTACAATGTACCAAATACATGACGGTACATTAGAGTAAATGTGGGAGATAGCATGACCTGGGGTAACCTTAGCTAACTCGTGAGCGACCCCATTAACTTGCCTTCTATTGAACTCAACATGAGAGTTCTGATACCTATTATGGAACAAGTTTTTACAGGCAGTTATAATACAACGAAATTCACTATTATCTTCTATACCTGACCTAAATTGATCAGCGACCTTTTTAGAATCTAAAGCAAAATCAACATTATCATACTGAAGGTTTGCTATCCAATTCAATGTTGTATGCAACCTAACAACCCCTCCTATATCAACTTCACAAAGAGGGGAGAAACAATCAGTTTTTGCAATCACGAACTCACTACAAGATCTCTCAAGCATATGCCTATACCCACCATATTCATTGCCGAGGAGAACGGGTTCTTGAAATACTAGCAATAAATATAATTTTCCGGTTTATTTTTTGTTAATGATAATAATGCATACTTTTCCCCTAAAAGAACAATGACATACTTTTGTCACTTGAATTTTTAGACTTTTATCCTACTTATTAAAACTTCTTGATCTCTCTAAGCTTGATGGGTGAGGTAGCGGTGTCACCTGTTCTACACTTGCCTTCCTCACGATTATAATTCAAACTTTCCTCATTAACCAGTAATTAAAGGTGACTGCATATTGCATTTATTGTGTTGCACTACCCTCTCTCTATCCTAACTCTCATCATTAATATTGTGACGCACTGAATCTTTATTGCAGTGATTCTCTCCAAATACTTTCTCTTCATCCTCTTTTGAAGTCTCCTGTTTTGATATTTGTCAAATCTATACTCCCCCGTCCCAGCCTATTTTACAAAAATAAAATTAAAATTGCCCTCAAATATAAAATTATCTACATATTTATTATTCTGTTTTCAAATACATCCCTTGTTAAGTAACATTTGGGTCATGCTAACTAGGGCCACCAGGGCACTACTTAAGCATACCATAAAAGGTAATTATTACTATAAAAGAAAACTGTTTTTCACTTTATTATAATTTACACAATTTCAATGCATTAACTACTATATAATTTTCCTTTTTTATACCCTTAACCCGTGCCCTAGGGGCACCGGTTAGCATTTCCCTTAACATTAAATAACTCGTTTGTAAAAAAAAAAACATTAAATAACTTTATAGACAAATGATAATTTGGTAATAATGACATGCATTTATGATAAATTGATTATTTGAACATGAGACTACACACTCCGGATTCCAAGCCAATACATGTCAATCTAAATGAGTTTTTTTTTATTTATTGGCTTAAATGCTCTTTTGATCCCTTAAGTATTTAGTTGGTATCGCTTTGGTCCCTTAACTAAAAAAAAGATTGTTCGAGGATTTTAAGGTTTTTTTTAGTCTCGTTTTGGTCCTTCTGTTAGGTTTCCGTTAGGGTTTAAAAAAAAAGTTAACTCCTGGACACGTGTCACCTTGTCATTGGCTCTGAGATTTTTTATTTTTTGGATATTTTTTTTATAATATATATTTTATTTTAAAAAAAAAATTCTCAGAACCAATGACAAGGTGACACGTGTCACTTTGTCATTGGTTCTGGGATTTTTTTTTTTTAATATTTTTTTATAATATATATTTTATTTTTAAAAAAAAATTCCCAGAACCAATGACAAGGTGACACGTGTCACTTTGTCATTGGTTATGGGAAATTTTTTTTGGAATATTTTTTTTTATAATATATATTTTATTTTTAAAAAAAATATTCCAGAACCAATGACAAGGTGACACGTGTTAACTTTGGACACGTGTCACTTTGTCATTGGCTGTGGGATTTTTTTAATAAAAAAAAAGTATGTATATTTTTAAAAAAAAAATTGTAAAAAAATAATATCTCAGAGCCAATGACAAGGTGACACGTGTCCAGGATTTAACTTTTTTTTTAAACCCTAACGGAAACCTAACAGAAGGGACCAAAACGAGACTAAAAAAAAACTTAAAATCCTCAAACAATCTTTTATTTAATTAAGGGACCAAAGCGATACCAACTAAATACTTAAGGGACCAAAAGAGCATTTAAGCCTTATTTATTTATAAGAATTAGGTAGTATAGGGTGGATTTTTCATTTAAAAATTGATTTGCAAATTGTAAATAGCAAAATTATCAATTTCAAACATCAACCCCTGCCTATATTGTCCAACTAAAGAAAATCTACAAATGAAATTGACATGCAAAAATAAAAAAAATACAAATGAAATTCATCTTTTCTCATGCTTTTTAATGGAACAATTTTTAATCAATTTTTTTTTCTTATCAAAATTTACTTACTTTTCAACGTAATAACTCCAAATTACATAGCTTTTTCTTTTAAGAAGCGGAAGATATAAATAGCCAAAAGTTTCCACACACTCTTGTCTCCTCCCCGTCCCCACCAATCTTATCAATAATATCTCATCAAATTTGATACCATCATGCATAAAAGCAGATTTGGAAAATTTTGGTTTCAGGACTAATTTCATCCATACAAGCAGATTTGGAAAATTTTGGTTTCAGGACTAATTTCATCCATACAAACAACACATATCACAACAATTTAATTTTCCCATCTCTAATAAAAACAATTTAATATTTTTTTTTATAATACACTAATTTAAATAAACTTTCGGCCACTAAAAACCACAGAAATATACATGTTCAATTCCATTTCTTTTATAAGTTTATTTAACTCATCCTTCAAAAAAAAAGTTTATTTAACTCAATTTTTTTTATGCAAACATATTCAATTCAATTCAATGAAAATTAAATTTCAAATTTTATGAATCATTTTCACATATTTTCATTGGCTCCCAAAGACTTTACTCGTGAGTCGTTACTTTTTTTTTTTCCCCTTATTTCTCTTTTCGACTGAATTGGAAGTTATTTTTTTGACAAATTAATTGGACAACCTATTCTTTAGGAATTTTCATTTTCCTTTGCATTTAATCCATTAATTTGTCTCTATACAATTGTGCTAACAGAATTGTCCAAATTCAATGTTTATACAACTTTTTCAATTTTCTTATAAGAGACACACATTTATATTAACTGTTCTATTGACAAAAGATGAAGATTTGAAAATTGCATGGATACCCTTTATTTTACTTATTTTTTGACAAGTTAAATATACATCTTTTATGTCATTTCATATTTAATAAATTAATTTAGTAGTTTGTCTTAACAAACCTACAAATTTAATTATCTAGTTTATTTGTTATAAGCTATCAACTAATTTATTAGCCATCACTACAAAGTACAAACTAATCTTCTATAAAATTATCTGTTTTCTTTCAAAAAAAAATAAAAAATATCTGTTTTTTTTTATTTTTTATCAAAACATAACATTAATTCCTAAATTGATATTTTTTGTATGGAAACTTTCTGCCCCAAATATATCTTATTTTATTTAAGTCGTCATGAAGGAAATCAATGAGATGATTGACTATAGGTGTGAAGCATTTAATAGCATTGATGGTGTGATTAATTTCATAGAAAAATTTAGTTGATCATGGGGTTGAATGTTTTAGTGAAAAGGGTCTCTATTCAACGTGATAAACTAAAGTTCGAACGAGATACTCATATTTAATATTCAATTTTGCGTTGAATATAATTTTCTCAACTAAGGAAACCTATTAAAAAAACAAAACTAATTTTTTTCAACCAAATTTTCAATAAAACTCAAACAAAAAAACTAACAACACAATTTCAAAGATACTATTTGTGCTATTGTATTAGTTGAAATTTAATAAATATCATCACATTCTTTCAAAAATTATATGATTTGATAAAATCTAATTGAATTTCAACCAACCAATAAGAGAGTGTAACTGTGTGAGAAAGTGTGTTCATAACACACCTAAAAACGTGCCACACAAAGAATAAAGAAAGTTATGGATCCCTATCGTTAATTACTTAAAATTAATGGGTATAGTTGCAAAATTAATCATGTTTGTTTCTGCCTATATAACAAATAAACCTAACAAGTCACAACGTAGGGTTACATTACATGAAGAGAGAGGAGCCACCAGAGAACAAAAGATGGAAAAGTGAAATTTCTTTGTTTCACTAGTTTTGTCTTTGTCCATGTTTTGAATTCCACATTGGTTAGAAAAAATAAGGTTCGGAATTTAGATTCTAAACCCTACATTTTTCACTAATACTTGGCTACGTTAACCTAAACCCTTTGTCTGGTTGTTTTTGTGTTATATATCTGCATTTTTATCCATTATAGGTTCTTTTTTTTGCATGTGTCTTTGTTATTTTGATTATAATGAATTCTGGGATTTCATGTTCTAATTTACATGCATATGGATAAATTCTTAGCAATATAATATATTTTCTTAATTATTTCTCATTATGTATGGTTCAGAAATATTGTGATATTTGTCACCTTGATGTTAATCTGATATATTTGTTACTGCTTCAATCTTTTTGTCCTATTTGTCTTTTTAATGTTGATAATATCATTTCTGCATGATTTTCCATATATGAATATGAATTCAATATACAATTTGTATGATTTTCTTTGATGTTTTGTTTGTTTCTCTGATTATGTTTACTAATTTGCAGAAACTTATAAACACGCCTTTAATTTGTCGGTAGCGAAGAGAACAAGTAAACAGGAAATCAATTGTTCTACTATGGAAGATGTCAATACAAAAGCTGGTGTGAATGAAGAAGATGGTTTATATACAGAAGATGGAACAATTGACATTCACAAAAACCCTGCCAACAAGAAAAAGACAGGAAATTGGAAAGCATGCCGCTTTATTCTCGGTATTAAATTCTTAGTTTTATATCTTTTATAAACTTCAATGTCATATCTGATATATATTCCTGGACCGTAGTATTTAAACACAAGTTGTACTTTATAACTCTAAGCTTGAGTAATAGAAATGTACTGCAACCACTCTGCACTCGTAGACGTAGGCACAATTGGTCGTGTGTTCTCTGTTTGCTTTTTTAGTATATACATACTTTTTAACCAGCGTTGTTGTTCTAACGATTGTTGTACTAGAATTTGATCAAACTAAGATGTGGAAAATGAAAAATTGTTGCAGGAAATGAATGTTGTGAAAGATTGGCTTACTATGGCATGAGTACAAACTTGGTGAACTATCTTGAAGACCGTTACGGACTTGGAAATGCAGCTGCTGCAAATACTGTCACAACTTGGTCGGGAACATGTTACATCACACCATTGCTTGGAGCCTTTTTAGCTGATGCATACTTGGGAAGATACTGGACAATTGCTAGTTTCTCAAGTATCTATGTCATTGTAAGCTCGTTTGAAGATAAGATTTGCTTTTTTGTTGAAATGTTTTGATAAATGCATGTATTCTTTTCAACTGAGCTCATGTCACAATTTTTCATAATTTTTTAACTAGATGACAATGTTGCCAATTCTATTCTACTTCGAGGACATTATAGATTTAATCTTAGCACTAGTTTCATTTTAGAATCTTCAGTTTACTTATAAACATTTACTGCATTTGAAATTTTCAAGAAATTTTAACTCGGGTTATACTTGACTTATTTGAGCTTATCTATTGGCCTAAGCATTTGTGAGACTTTTCTGTAGCGCTTATGGAAACAACTCATGAGCTGTCAATATGATGTTTTCGGCTTATTTCCATGAGCCCTCTAGGATAGCTTATGAAAACATCTTATTGTTTATATAAAACCGCTATGATTTTATATTTTTTTATAGAAATAGCTTAGGGACAAAAAGGTTAAACTAATATGAGGGAAAGACATGTTAATGGAGGCGTTGTTTGTGCACTTTGCAGGGTATGGCACTTTTAACATTTTCCGCTATTGCACCTGGACTAAAGCCTTCATGTGATACTAATGGCTGCCATCCGACATCAGGACAAACGGCAGCCCTTTTCATAGCACTCTACTTGATTGCGCTTGGAACCGGTGGTATCAAACCATGTGTTTCATCTTTTGGTGCTGACCAATTTGATGAAAACGATGAGACTGAGAGGAAAAAGAAGAGCTCTTTTTTCAACTGGTTTTACTTCTCAATTAATATCGGTGCACTCATTGCTTCCTCGGTGTTGGTTTGGATACAGATGAATGTCGGATGGGGATGGGGTTTTGGAGTACCTGGAGTTACAATGGTTATCGCCATTATATTTTTCTTCATCGGTAGTAGATGGTATAGACTTCAAATACCTGGTGGAAGTCCTCTTACAAGGATTTGTCAAGTTATTGTTGCAGCATTTAAGAAACTTGGGCAACAAGTTCCAGATGATAAGTCTCTTCTTTATGAGACTACTGATGTAGAATCTAACATCAAAGGGAGCCGGAAACTTGAACACACAAATGAATTGAAGTAAGATATCAAAACCATTTTTATATTTATTTTTATGAGACTACTTGTTGGCATGTCCTTTTCTTATTCTAAACTTCATAATTCATTAACGCTAAAGTTTGTTTTACATTCTTATCTTACATTATAATAACTAACAAAAAAAATTCCTAATTCAAGGTGTTTGGATAAGGCAGCAGTAGAGACAGAATCCGACCGGATAAAAGATTTGCCGAATCCATGGAGGCTCTGCACAGTAACACAAGTCGAAGAACTCAAATCAGTCGTTCGTTTACTCCCCGTTTGGGCATCACTGATAGCCTTTGCAACAGTATACAGTCAAATGGGAACCATGTTTGTGTTACAAGGCAACACAATGGATCAACACATTGGTCCTAAATTCAAAATTCCTTCAGCCTCCCTCTCCCTTTTCGACACTCTAAGTGTCATCTTCTGGGCCCCAGTATACGACCGTCTCATCGTCCCTTTCGCAAGAAAGTTCACCGGCCATGAACACGGATTCACACAGCTTCAAAGAATCGGAATCGGCCTAGTCATCTCAATCATTTCTATGATCGTGGCGGGGATTCTAGAAGTCATCCGCCTCGACATTGTCCGCAAAAATAACTACTATGATCTCGAAACCATCCCTATGTCGATCTTCTGGCAAGTACCACAGTATTTCCTCATAGGTGCCGCCGAAGTTTTCACTAATATAGGTCAGATGGAGTTCTTTTATGGTCAGGCACCTGATGCTATGAGAAGTTTGTGTGCTGCACTTTCACTCACAACTAATGCATTGGGAAATTATGTGAGTACATTGCTTGTTACTATTGTCACAAAAGTTACAACAAGAAATGGAAGTCTTGGTTGGATTCCAGATAATATGAATAGGGGTCACCTTGATTACTTCTACTGGCTTTTGACAATTCTTAGTATGATCAACTTCATTGTGTATCTATTGATTGCTAAGAGGTATACATACAAAAAAGTGACTCATCTAAGGTGAGAAATGTACCTAGATGAGTAAATTTAGGAGTTGAAGCCTTTGATTATTCAAATAAAATATTGAGATTTCACTAGTATTTGTATCTAAACCTGAATTGCTTAGATAGGTAGTAGGAAATGTTTGTATCCAAACCTGCAAATATTTCTGTGTGGATGAACTTGTGTTTACATCATATTTTCTTTCTTTCTTGTCAAATACTGTTTTTGTTTTCCTTCTTTTTCACGGTCATGATAAACTAACTGCGGTGGCTTTTCGTGGGAAAGTGTCTCATATGGTTTACAGTGGACCGATACGTGAAAAAGATGTTACTGTTTTAAGCTCTTGCAGGGATTTGTGCTGCTCTTGCTAAATAGAAGGTCTAAGTATTACTCATCCTTACAACTACAGCGTGGCCTGATCAGTAACAAAGAAAAACAAATATTAGTGCCTCAAAAGTCAAAATTGTGTTCATTTTCTTGATTTTGTGGAATCAATTTTGATCACGTTGTTGTCTCACTGTCTCAATTGTAAGAACGTAAAGGATCATAAACTTTCGGCGTGTTTGCTTTTTAGTTAGAAAATGGATTTCAAGAGATGTAAGAATGTTAATATCTTTTTTTGGATTTCAAGAGATGAAAGAATGTGAATTACCCCCAGGACTAAAATTTAGTTCTCAATTTTGGATTCTCATTTTAAATGATGAAATTTTTTATTCCCATGAACATAGAATGTAACTTCCAATAAATAACCATTTCTCTCTATTTATTTGTTTTATTTTATATTTTAAATTAAATAATTTTAGAAAGTATTCATAGGAATATCAAGAATTTACCATTTCATTTCTGACAATAGGATTTCTGAGAATATCATTCTTTGATGTATAATTTTATAACTTGAAATATGTGCCCATCATAAGCTTTTTAATACCACATGCAACACTTCCCCACCCTTAGAGTAGAAAATGCAATGACTTTATTGGTACCACAACATGTTCAGATGATAATTAAGGAAGGAAGGGGAAAATAGCTTGAGAGCTTGAGGATGAAAAATAATAAAGAGTAAGTATCATTATGATTCAAAGACACAAAACTGAACATATACAAGCTTTAATTATAGGAGCAAATAACTGAGTAACAATGTATATGATTGTAACCAACTCTTAACTGTTCATTTGTTACACAGAAAACCAGTATAAAATCTTCAATGGAAATGATGGATAACCTAACTAAACTTTGATCTAGAATAACAATATCCACTTAAACAAAAATTTGTGTATGTCTCTCTTATTCTCTCCATGAGGAGTGCCAACGAAAGCACTCTTTTGAACACTTTCTAATTTGATGAAATTCATGTAGGTCCACCACTTTAGGAATGAGTCTCACATACAGCAGCGACGCCTACAAGAATTTCATTCATCTAATAAAGGAGGAAGTGTTGAAAACAAAGTGAGTGTTGTTGGCATATTTCTTCTTTCCATTTCTATGAATATGTTCTAGTACATGTCCAATAGCAGTCTCTCTCTCAGTTTGTTGCTTTGAAGTTACACCTGAATGAAAGTTAAAGATTCAATACTTAGTAAACCATTGTATGAGGAAAATCCAAAACTTCAAATCATAAAATCATCAGAGTCAATCTTCAGAGAATCTATACGCAACACAATTATTAAGGTCAGTAAGAAAACAAATGCAACACTGTCCCAATAGGATGTTGAAAATGAATTGTGCATGCCAAGACTTTTTGGGTCCAACTATAAGAAAAGTTTAAGCAACAACAAGAGCACAAGCTGAAAAAACTGCCCACAAACAAGGTTTAATTACTCAAGAGTATAACACTGAATATTTACATTACCAACACGCTATAGGAGCCGAAACACTGGTAATATGCAAAGTTTGAAACTGTGGCTGCAGACACAACATGCAATTACATCAATCTTTGATATTGAGGAAAATTGTGGATAACTGATGTTGCAGAACAATTGCGATTGTTGTGATGCGGTCAAAGGTGTCCCAAAATCCTCAACGTTTAGGCTACAATTGAAACCGAGGATTACAATTTAAAACCTTGGTCATATGATAAGGATGCTTACATCCGCAACGGACAATGGTTATCAGGATTTAAGACAAATTTACTTCAGATAATGACAATTTCAAATAAAATAAAAAAATCAATCTAGGAGGCATTACCTAGTCAGGCAAAACCTGCGGCTGACGAATCCAGTCCAGCTGCAGTAGGGAAGAAGTTGAACGAAACAATGTCTGCGGCAAGCAAGAAGCTCATATCCTCAACATCAAGGGAGCAGGTCTCTCAAACAGTACTGGAATGAACCACACGAAAGAGAAATCTCCTACACTAGCCAGCAAAAAAACCAAATTCCACAAATCAAAAATAGAAAGGAAAAGAATGACAATTCTCAATGCAAGCATCCTGCCACACCAATAAAAAAGATGCATGCTAAACAAAATAGTTCTTTCCTATGGCACGTATATGACAGGATAACGTAGTTCTTTCTTGACATTTGTTTACTTAATGCAATACCGTTGCCTCCTAAATCAAAGGAAAAGTAAACTCTATAGATAGGAATACATTGTAAAAGAATACATTGAAGAGCAAACTAGCGACTTGGTTAGGAGAATTTAAAACATGTCTTAGACTCACATAATCACACAGAGAAATTCTTCTTGAAGCGTACTGAGATTGCTGTGATTGTTTGCATTTGGAAAGCCTTCTCTAAAAAATTTGTTGAAGTGTAATTTTCATTTTGTTGATCAATTATCAAGTATTCTGGTTTCCTTATTTTACTCCACTTAAAGTATAAGAATTGGGGTTCAAAATCAAGCTCTAGTTGGACTTCTGTGAAATCAAGTTCTGGCATCCTTTGAATTTTTCAAAATTCACAGGATAAACAGGACAGTAATCAACAATTTCAGCACCAAATTAAACATGAGGTTAACTCTGACGTTTTTTTACCCATCAATTTTTTAACATCATTCATCTCCACTAGTGTTTTCTTCTTTTTTGTCTTTGATCAGAATCATCTGTGGACTCTACTTGAGGAGAAATCCTCTTGGAAGAGCATTCATTTTCATCACCACCAACAATAACATTCTTATCTGGTGCATCACATTGGTCCATTTTTTCGTCGATTGGTTGATCATATATGAGATAAACTGATGTCTTCGTCACAATGAAACTGTTCCCAAACACAACAACAATCTCGACTTTGTCACCAGGTTCCATATTTGACACAACTCTCTGCCACTCCTCATTTTCTAAGGAGGATAACGCCTCTCTCTTGTAGAGTTGAATGGTGGTCTTTGTGTGATTTATCACCAACACATTTTTAAGGCCATCTGATGTTATGTCATCAGGGCTTGAAGAATAGACGATGAACATTATTGTCTTCAAGCTACGTCCTTCCACTTGAGGGACATCAAAAATTACAGAATAACCTTTGGCGTTGAAAGTAAACCAATTTGGGGAATTAGTACCGGGGGGCCAAAAACTACCACGCCCATCGACAACCAAATTCTGTAAAAACTGGAAATATTTGATAGAATATATTAAAATCACAATCACTTATTCAAAAATTAAATATATAACAACAATAATATTTGGACACCCCAAATTTCCAAACACCCATTCAACACCACAATTTCTCACATAACCAGTCTATCAAATCTATTACATCACTCTTTTTTTTTCTCTCTCTGAAGGTGTTAATAAGGTGTTAAGATGTCCACCAAACATATTCCTAACAATTATAATCTTTTGACTACATGAAAAAATTGTGAAGTAATGAAAGAAAAAATCATTGCTGAATATTTTACAAGTTACGCACAGAAATATTTGCTTGGGTTCGTAAAACAGAGACGTGCAACTTCAACATGCCATATCAACCAATTAAAAGTGAGAGTTTCTGATTCCCATTTGATATTTGAGTAGCTCTACCAAGATACTCTCTTTTCAACACATTCACTCTTACTTGAGTGAAATTAATGTATGTCGCACCACTTTTGGAATGGACTCCAAATGAAACGATGAGATGAAACCAATATAATTCACACGATAAGAAAAGAGGTGTTGGAAAATTATATTGGTAAATTATTATCAATATCTTTTTCCAACACTTCTTTTGAATAATGATCAATATAAAATTTATTATAAATTTAAAATTTGATTAGTGTGTGTATTGATCTACAAAATTTCAATTTTTTTTTATTATATTCAACAGGAGTATCTAGAAACATGTAAGAGAGTAATTTCACGGGTATGATAATGACAAGTTGCTAACAGAGACCTTTGAACGATTTATTCTCTAATATACCTTCCAAAGAGTATTGTGATTATAAATAAGTTCAATTATGAAAAATTATTCAAAATAAAAGAATACACATTCCAAAAAATTGAAGAGAATCGCTCTTAAACTCGGCCACACTCACGAAAATGTAATTTAAGAAGTCAATGAATAAAATCAAAATTTGTGATGATTGTATGAAAAATATCATAGACATTCAAACGCTTACCTGGTTTGATAAGAATATCTCTCTACGGATAATGTTTATATACAAAAATTTAACTATTAGACACATGCAAGAGAAAGAGAGAAACCTGTAAGATCATGTCTTTGAGATTATTGGAGACTAGGCAACTCGTTCCCATTTGAATTAGAAGAGATTGCATGGAATTTTTTGTTGCTGAATCTTGAAGTTGACCGCGACATTCAATTAATGAAGAATTCTTCACATCTGATACTTGTGATGTAGTTGCAGTTGATTCCAATTCCGTAGAACTTGTTGCACTTAAAGCATTCAAAATACTTGTTGCATCTTGTGATAGTTGAAGTTCTGATCCACACTCCAACCAAAGGCACTGAAACTTATGAAGGACATTGAAAATAGATGATAGATCGTGGGAAATACTATTTGATACATTCAAAGAAACATGGGATGGCATTCCAACAGCTGTTTGAACAGCGGGTGAGACATTATTTGTTGGTACCATCCAAGACCAAATGATTGAAGGAAACACATCACGGGAGAATCCTTCATATCCACACAGAGAAATAAATCCAATGCTTTTTGACCTTGCTAATGAAAAGGGCACTTTTGTTATACCAGTATTATTTGCAATCAGAGTGGTTAAAGATTTCATCTGTTCTATGTCCTCTTCCAAGTTGTCAATCATTAAACATCCAGATAGAATGAGAGTTTTCACAGATTTCAACGTGTAGATGTTTCTTGGAAGACTACAAAGGCTAATGCAATCTTTCAAATTTATCAAAAGAACTTTCTTGAGATGTCCAATACTTTGAGAAACCTCAGACAGCCTCGGACAATCTTTGAGCACCAGCTTTTCAAGATTAGGCAAGTATGAAAAGTCAGGGGTCTGTGTCAGATAATGAGAATGACTAAGATTGAGAATATTCAGCTGCTCCATCCTCTGCAAGAACAGAAATATATAATGGATAACTTACGGATAAAGCATAAGAAGATAAACAGAAGCAATTGAAACGTGTCACCAACGTTGCGAGTGGTAATAAAACATTTGTGAGGGCGTATAGACATTTTTTTCAATACCAACATACGTTGGTTTAGTATTACTTTTTCTTTCAAAATATTCCATGTATGATCATTCTTCAGTGAAATAACTGAAAGCTTTTTTAATTAAACTCAAGATAACAATCCTTCCTTTGTTGGGATCTCCTCTGAATTTTGTTATTTACTGTTTTGATTTATGGACTATTATGTGCATTTTGTTTATACTAGTATAAATTGAAACTAAATTCGTAGTTTGAGCTATGATGGATCTTATGTATTATAATTATATTTTATCTTTTATCATGAGTTATGTTTTTCTTTATATTGTTGAATTAATCCTTGTATTTAAATCCCTTTAAGACATAACAAACCTTTACCAAATTGACTAGTTAAATATGAAATTTCACCATAACTCATTAATGGAACTCAATGATTAATTGGTAAAGAGAGAATGGATTCATTATAAGCCAAACCCTTATTTCAGTCAGTATTTGAGTTACGAGTTTGCTAGTTCTTTATCTTTTTCCTAATTAATTGCCTTACCTGAGAGTGAAGGTAATTTTTTAAAAGTGAGATTGTTAATAGACACAGCTATAGTTGATATTAATAGCATCAGAGTAAATGCTTGGCATCAATAGAAAACATAAATTAATGATTAACTGAGAATGACTTAGTGTATTCATAAATTGAATCTTAGCTTACTTACCAACTGCTTTATCCTTTGTTCTTCTGAACCAAAGTCTTTAAACACAAACAATTCATTGGATATGATATCTAGGAGTCCAATCCTTCTATTACTATTGCGAACGGGACAAACTTGCCCAAAAGCACACTCTGGACGCACCACTTAACTAGCATTCATAAATATGAAAAGTAAAAACAACTCAAAATACAAAACAATCCAAATTAATACCTGCATCTCTTTCCAAACAAGTTTGACATTGCTGTTTTCTAACACAATGGAAACTAGATTTCTTTGATAGAAGTTTGAAGGTATGCATGTTAAAGGAAATCCATTCCAGTGCAGCCATCTCAATTGTTTTGAAAGATATTTAAAATCTCCATCAAGTTGTACACCAGAAAGTTGCAGCAATCTGAGTTTCTTCATGTTCTCAAATGCTTTGGTACTAAAACGTTGTGCACTACGCCCTGGCATCTTAAAAGTCAGTCCTTCAACAGCTTTTGTTCCCTGTGAAATATAAAGGACCAAAAGTAAAACATCCTATAGAGCCAGGAAGCACAACCATATGAGTAAAACTAAAAGATATAAGGCAGATAAAAAAAAAAGTGTAACAAAACAAATCAATTATCACTAGGAGCCACAGAGCATAAAACAATTCACAACCAAACTAATATTCAAAGCTTTTGTGCTAACAACAGCAAAGATGAATGTTGCTACTAGCTCAAATGCTTATTAAGTTTGAGATATTTTGAAACCTAGATTTTCATATTTAACCAAAAACAAATATTTAAAATACAGAATTTAAAGCAAAGTATATAAACTTCTTACAGTATGTTCTGACAATACATCAAGCACATCCCCGTGAAACCACAACCTACTACGTTCCTCAGGCTCCATTGGTGATTTCTCACGAATGATTTCTCTTCCCATATCTCGCAGCAAATCATGCATGCCAAGCTTATTTTTATCATCAACGATTACAAGGCTTCTCTCAACAAGGACCTTTATTCCAATTTCTGCGAAAAATCCGCACCTATTTAATATACGAATAACATCATTTCTGTCCATCCCAATAAAGAAACAAGCTATGTCAAGGAATATTGATTTCTCCGTATCATCATTTAAACCATCGTAGCTTATTTTTAACTTCTTATATACTTGCTCATTGGGAATACTTTGGAGTTTCTCCAATACACAAATCCAGTCTAATACCTCCCTATCAAACAAGTAGGACCCAAGGACTTCAAGAGCTAGTGGCAACCCCCCAGAGTACTTAACTACATTTATGGAAATTTCGGAAAAATCTTCTTTGGGACTCTTTTGTTTGAATGCATGCCAACTAAAAAGCTCAAGAGATTCACTTTCATTCATTTCTTTCATTTCGTATATCTTGTCAACTTTTTTCGCTCTAAGTATATCCATATCCCTGGTTGTGATGATTATTCTACTCCCAGGAGCAAACCATTTACAACTTCCACACAAAGCATTTAGTTGGTCCAATCTATTCACATCATCAAGTACAAGAAGAACTCTTTTATGACAGAGTCTTTCCTTTAATATAGATTTTCCTGACTCAATGTTTTGTATCTTTGTTGTGGTTTCTTTGAAAATATCATCTATAAGTTGTTTTTGTAAATGCAGTTGTCCAGAAACTTGCTCCCCAACCTCCCTAATATTTGCAAGAAAGCTCCTACCTTCAAAATTGCGGCCAATTTTATTGTAAATGGCTTTTGCAATGGTGGATTTGCCGATTCCACCCATCCCCCACATCCCTATTAGTAGAACATTATTTGATTGGTGAGTGTCTAGAAGTTGAATCATATCTTGCACCCGATATTCGACTCCCACCGGATTATCAGCAATGAACAAGTCTGTCTTGTCAAGCAAACGTGTAACATTTTTAATAATATCCTTGATAACCTCACTTTCATTCCTATTAAAAAACAAAGAAAGGGTAAATTTACATATACACACACAGCATATGGGTTTATGTATATTTATGTGTTTATGTAGAAGTAATTACCTATGTATGCATGTGTCAAAAGTATAGGGGGAATTCGAGTAAAAAATTTATTGTTGGATTGTGTGTGTAAAGCTGAATCATTACAAAAAGGCGCAATTAGATTGAAAGAGATGACCAAAGAAGCAAATTGTACGTGCAAATTAAGTTGATTATCCTAACAGGGGGCCGAGAGTCAATTAGTCCTAAAATTGGAAACCACGACAGTCTAACAAAAAAGAATCTTTAAATTACAAGGTTAACTAAATGGGATAAATCGAAATTTGTTCAAATGGCATGGGAAAAGTGTATTTAACTCAAAAAAATGAATTAACAAAGCATAATAAGCTAGACCTGGAATTCAGGACAACAAATCCTGCAAGGCCAGCAGCATCACGAAGTGCGTCTCTCCACTTTGGCACCATGAATTCATCTCCTTTTAAAACTTTGTTCAATACTTTTTGAAAAGCTTCACCAAACTCACCTGTTTGATGACGAACATCGGATGGATATATATCATAGAATACGGGAAGAACCGCCTGACCTATGGTTCTGTGACACTCCATTATATTAATCAACTCTCGAAGACACCATGGTGAATCAGCGTAGTTCTTGGAGAAGACAATAACAGAAATTTGAGATTCTTTAATCTCGCGTATTAGCGATGACGAGATGTGATCTCCTCTTTGAAGTGATTGATCGTCCTTAAAGACGATAATTCCGGAGTTTTGAAGAGAAGCATAGAGATGAGAAGTGAAGGATGCGCGAGTGTCTTCTCCTCGGAAACTCAAGAACACATCATACCTTCTTCTACTGTTGCCGTCGAAAATAGATTCCATATTGTTGATATTGCGAACTCCTTCATTACCAACCACAGGATAATTGGAGCATCGTTTAATGCCTCCTCTTTTGCCATCCAACCTCAGGTGTGCTTTAATTCTTGAAGCTCCTCCACTAAACTTATCTTTGCAATAATTGCATATCCATTGAGGTCCATTTTCTACTCTTGTAACGTGTTCCCAGCAGTGCTCGTGTTTTCCTCTACCCATGATCAATACCTTTCCTGCATATGGATCCAAGGCTAAATTTAAATAATTGTATATGTGCTTCTCTAAATAGTAAATGATGAAGAAAAAATATAGAACTTAGGGGAAAACGAAAAAAATTACAAAGGAACAGTTAATTTTATTACTACTGTCCACTGTTACTCCCAAACGTCTGTGTGAAAGTATAGTACTAATTGACTGATAGAGAGACCCAAAGGTAGGTTGGAACCCCACCAAGCAATTGGAAATGGATGATGGAAAAGTAGGACACGTTTTTTGACCATTCTCATCCAATCATATATATTGCACACTGTTGAATGATGGTGACAAAAGACAAGAACACATGTTGTTATAGCATATGAAAGTAAGATGACAAAAGGTAGTGCGGCTTTTAAGAGAGAAAAAGGAAATAATAGTGAACTATTTGCAATTATTGAACTCCTTAGATAATTCGTTTGATTTCCTGAGTCAAGGTATGTAAACAACAACAAATTCTTCAAGTATTGGCTATAAAGATCAAACAATGTTATAATGTTATACTTCCGTTATTCCGTAATAATTGTCGCATTTAACAATTTTACACATAGTAAGAAAATATGACAAATGAAAGAAAGTGAATGATAATTTCACTATTGTATTACATATGGACAAGGAAAGCTCAAGAATTGGACTAAACCCCCTGTATGGAGCCATCATTTTGTAAGTAGTAAGTACTGGTTATATTGTTATACTATTCAACATGATAACATTAGGCATTAAAAGGACCACATTTAACCATATTAATTATTGTTTAACAATTTAATTTGGCATTGGTTTTGAATGGAGAACTAATGTAAATGTGACAGTATACTCTGTCTTTATAATGACAATAAATAATTGATATATGTAGGAGTGTAACATCCACTTCAATATTCTACTGCTTGATAACAGTACAAGAGCTATTTTTTTTCTTTAACAAAATTTACACAAGATTGATAAAACTTAAAAACTCACTGCAGTAGTATAAAACATGTGAATAATAAAATTCCACACAAAAAAATGCTACCCTAATATATAGAACAAAATTGTTATGTTTCTATCATCTTATTTGTGATGCCTTCATCGACAATAGGTTACCCAGAACCGAAGACTCTCTTGTATCAGTAGCAGGTGGTCCAAAAATATCCCAAAAGCGAAGTGTCTCATCTCCCCCAGCTGAAACCACAGTTAAGCCATCTGGACTCTGCAAGAGATAAGAGCATTAGTGTATAACTTGAAAGAAATAATCTCCTTGTTAAAGTTTAAGTGGTTTCATTCATGTTTATATGTTTTAACAAAGTTGAAGTTGATGTCACTTGTTGAAAACAATCCCAAGCAACTATATTAGATGCTCTTGCCAATGAATGATTGTACTCACATTATTACATGCTTTAAAAATTCACATTGGATGATTAATCGTCTCTCGATTTACCACTATACTGGTTTAAGTAATTATGACTTGAAGCATACCTCAGAAAGATGGAGGACTCTAGAAGTATGAGGATCCAAGCCACCAACTTTAGTCATAGATGGATATTGCCACAAACACAATTGGTTGTGTTCTGGACTTGTACTAAAGCCATGACCACTTAATATCTTCCTTTGATCTTCATCTTCCTTCCATGACAATCATATGAACAAACCCAGAATTGTTTCCAGATTCGGCGTCTCACACTCTTCCACATCAAGCCAGCCACAAAATCAAAGCAACCCTTCTTCGTCTTCCATTTTCATCACCATTTTCCAATCTCTCCTATCTCACATGTATCTCTAACCATGACAGACCCATTGAAACAGAAGCTTCTCCAATCCTCCTCCAAACAACTCATCCACAATCTCTGATTCGCTTCAGATCTCGACCGTTAGTGGAGTTGATGTTCATGATCTGAGTCTCACCTCCAATATTCATCTTCCTTCAACCCAGAAAAATCATATTGAGTTTCATATTCAAACTCATCTCTAATATTTTCTTCATCAGGAAAAAACCCATCTCCATATTTAAACACAGTTGAACAACAACTCCACCCTCTATCTATTGATAGTCTCATTTTCTTCTCTGTCTCCTTCAAAATTCATCATCTTAGGAGTTCTTTTATGGTCAGATGGAGTTCTTTTATGGTCAGGTACCCGATGCTATGAGAAGTTTGTGTGCTGTATGTTAAAGAACATGTCCAATAGCAGTCTCTCTCAGTTTATTGCTTTTAAGACCTGAAAGAAAATTAAAGATTAAATGGCTTAGTAAACCACTGTTTGAGGAAAGCAAAGCAATTACACAGATCATTAAGAAAACAAATGCAGTACTGTCCCAATAGGATGATGAAAATGAATTGTGAATGCCAAGACTCTTTGAGTGCTTGATAGATTTATGTCCAATTATGAGAAAAGTTTAAGCAACAACAAGAGCACAAGCTGAAAAAACTGCCCACAAAAAAGTTTTAATTACATAAGACCATAACACTGAATATTTACATTACCAACACGCTATAGGAGCCGAGACACTAGTAAGATGCAGAGTTTGAAAATGTGGCTGCATTTGCAATTACACCAATCTTTGATATTGAGGAAAATTGTGGGTAACTGACGTTGTTGCAAGGCAATTGCGATTGTTGTGATGCGGTCAAAGGTGTCCCAAAATCCTCGACGTTTAGGCTACAATTGAAGTTAAGGATTACAATTTCAAACTTTGGTCACATATGATAATGATGCATACATCTGCAATGGACTGGTTATTTCCCTTCAATGTTTAGAAGGTTTTAAGACAAATTACTGCAGGTAATGAGAAAATTTCAAATAAAATAAAAAATCAATATGAAGACGCATTACCTAGATAGGCAAAACCGGTGGCTGAATATTTTACAAGTTACACACAAAAATATTTGCTTAGGTTATTAAAGCAGAGAGGTGCAGATTCAACAAACCATATCAACCAAAAAAGTGAGGGTTTCTGATTTCCATTTGATATTTTGGTAGTTCTACAAAGATATTCCTTTTCCAACACACTCTTTTGAGTCTTGAGTGAAATTAATGCAGTTTGCACCACTTTTGGAATGGATTCTAAATGAAATGATGAGATCAAACACATATAAATTTAAACAGTAAGAAAAGAAGTATTGGAAAGAGAATGTCAAAGAGTATGTTGGTAGCAATTCTACATGCTACGACAACAACATGATGTCACAAAATTGAAACAAATGATGTCACAATTCTACGAGCTACAACAACAACTAAGTTTTATCCTATGAGTTAGGGTCAGCTACTTGAATGAAATGACATCATTCTTAAACTCTGTCACACTCACACAAATGTAGAAGTTTGGATGGACCGACGTGGATAGGGGAATGTCCCACCATCATATAGTGCAATTCCTTTCTAGTGCCAGCATTCCAGTGTACGTATATCTAGGCGCAGTTCCAGTAGATGACCTTATTGATCCGGGACCAGAGCATGTTGACTAAGTAGCAGATAGACCCTCGGAGGTGACGCCCGCACCAGAGTCAGCAAAGAGAGCAGGGGCAGGAACATAACAAGCTCCATAGCCGGTTTTTAACCATCTACTTCTAAAATTACATTTGTGTGAGTGTGACATAGTTCTTAAGAATAATGTAATTTGATTCATGTAGTTGACCCTAACTCATAGGGTAAAGCTTAGTTGTTGCCGCCGTAGCACGTAGAATTGTGACATCATTTGTTTGAATTTTGTTTTATGAAAAAAATTTGTAATCTTCAGAGTGAAAATCTTAGGGAGTGGTACAATTTGTTAGTTTAGTATCAAGAGTAATCCTAGACATTTAGATGTTTTTCATACAAGTTTCATGGAAGGCCATGGTTAAAGCTTTGACAGATGATGGGTTGGGATTTTTCCTACAAACCATGGAGATCAACAAAGCTGAAGAGGGCCCTAACTCCCAAGTTAGCTGAATGGGATAGCATACTAGATCAGTTTGAAGAAATGTTCCACTTACCAACCAACCAATAAGATGATGGGGAGGGGGTGTATTGATAGTTATAGTAGAGTGCATAAGAGGACACATAAGAAGAGAGAGGTAGGAGGTAATTCCGCTCACAACTAAGTTTGTTATGACCACATGGGTAGTGCCAGGTGGCATAGTGGAGAGAGAATGCAGATTTGAGCAATATATGCAGGAGAATGTTCATTTTGTCAGTATGCATGATTTGAGTATTCAATTCCCTAGGAGATAAGGCCTCTCGAAGAGTTTATACCTTTTTTTCCTAGTTTTCCTTTCCATTTTCAGTATTATTCTCTGTACTTGTGCTACCCATATGAATTCTAGCTTTATTTCATCAATAATATACTAATTTCCCCTATCAGTTACTGTTACATTACTATTTCCTTTAGATTATCATATTGAACCTATCACTACCTCACAAACATCACAACAAATGTCTTACCAACAAGCTCTCTTAACCTCTGTTATAAATCTTACATTAAGAAATAATTAACAAGAAAAAAACATATAAGGAAAGTAGTCAATATAATGAAACTCAAATTGTCTTCTGTCGTTCTTACATAAAATTTAATATTTCCCCCTCAGTCGGTTTATTCCTGGAGTAATAGGATGGGGTCCACAAATTACTCTCAGCCATCTGCGCTTAAGTGGAACTTTTGTTGCCTTACACTAGACTTTGTGTTTCTTATAGCATAAACTAACAAGTTCTGGAATCCTCAAAAATGCAAATATCTAAAATAAATGGATACCAATTTTAAAAGTAAAAAATAAAAAAATTAATGATAAGCATAAATATTAAAAAAAGTTGGAAAAAATACATGTTGAAAAAACTACCATCAATGCCAAGGTGCATCCGCCAAAATTTGCTGCTTCTGGATTCCGAAGGGAGTTGATCAAGTTCACCCAACTTGCAGCTCCCCATGCATACAATTTGATTTTATCTACGTCCTTGAGAAAGAAGAGATATCTAGTGTGAATCTTACTCTTCCCCATTCCTTGCATAATAGTGCAAAATATGCCAAAAAGAGCTGTTGCGCGGCATGCTTGCTTCACTTTCCGATCACTGGATGTATCCTTAATCTTTTGGATTTTATCTACCAAATCCCCATTATCGATTAGATTACCCCAATAAGTTCATAGCATTCCTCCCTGGTGATGTGTTCAAGCTCTGTAACTAGTTCACCATCAATCGGTAAACTAGTTATCATCAACACATCATCTAAGCCAAAATAGATTTTTGTTTCGCCGGTTAAATGAGTTCACGGTCAAAACATTTGTGAAGTGCACCCATAAGAGGACGACAATATTTGATCGATTGAAGCCTATCGTACTTAAGAAGGTATTCAAATAACTCATCGAAACCCGATCCTTTCAAAAATGATTTTATTTTGTTGTGTACGTGCAAATTTAGACTGAACATCATGTTCTCTCTATAACTGCATGTATGTCTATCAATAGATGATCAAAGTTCTTGTTAATTGTATTCGTGACCAAACAATAGATACAAATTCTCATTAGAAACCAATAACAATGATCCTAAATATAAGAAAATTTTACTTTTTCGATACATTGAAAGTTTATAGAAATTCAAAGATAAGTAATAAGGATCAATATGGCCAAGCTTGGGTTGGTCAAAGACCAAAAGTGCTATAAACCTAAAAAAAAAAGGAATAAAAAAATAAGGATTTGTCTGGGTGGGGAAGGCTTCCCGTGCCGGAGAAGAGGTGCAGGAGGTAGTCCGAACCTGAAAAGCAAAAGAAACAATAACATATCATGTCAATTATAAAATAGAAATTCAAAGAAAAGTAATAAGAACCAATATTGCCAAACTTGGATTCGTCAAGGACCAAAAGTGTTATTGGTAAAAAAATTGTTATGTGCCTTACTTACCGCGGGCAAATTAGGGTCCCTAAAATTTAGGAAAAAAAAAGATATTTTAATACCTCAGGTTCTGTTTCAACAAGACGATCTACTAAGTAGGATAATCTGTTAGCCCACATTTCATTCAACTCCGCATAGGTATACTCCTTTTTTTTCATCCTGTTAATACCACCAACATAAGATCTGAGATCCATACCTTTATTTGCATATTGTTTGAGAAGACTCCTCTTTGGAACATCAATATCTCTCGCACCATTTTCTTCTAGCCCCAACTGTCTATAGCATAGGTCGGGGCTAACCATATGTATGCTATAAAAGTCAATGTATGGTGCCACCGCATATTTTAGAAGTAGATGATCCTCAAAATTTCTAGGCACTTGCAGCCTATTAGAACTGTATGGCATCCAATTTATGTCATCCACTGTCATATTTTTAAATTCCTCTTCCAACTATTCAGCTTTTTTTCTCTTAATTGATGGTCTGAAATATTTGACAAGCACGTCAATCCACCCGAGGGATAAGGGGAGTTCAGTTGGTAAGTTGGACCCTAGCAATATTCCCTGCGTTAGGGAAGGGAAACGCTCCAACGCAAATACCGTCAAAGCTAAACTAAAACAGCAAAGATTTAATTTTCCTTGTTTTTTAACTATTCCACCCATATCACTCTTGATGTGGGCCAACACTACTGATCCCCAATCATAGTTGTGGATCGGCTCAGCCAAAAGAGGCAGATAATGTGGCTGACCTGTCCTTGACCTGGTAGGAAACAAAATAATTCCTAAACTGTAAAATATGAAAGCCTTTGCAAGGATGCCAACATCCACCGTAGATCTAACCTCAGGCCTCTCAAAGTGTTTTAGCAGTTTCTGTATATTAACTCCTCCTTTCAATTTTGGTTTTGATTTAACTTCAAGCAAATTTTCTGCATCATTTCTTCAATAGCTAAATGTGTTACCAGGATTTGGACAGCATCTTGCAGTATTATTCCCGTCACCGGCATACCATTGATGGGAAGTCCGGTAATAAAGAGGATATCCTCTAGCCCAAAATATAAATCAAACCCATTCACACTGTTTCCAATTCAAAAACAGCCAGTTTCAGCATTATAGTTTCTCACAAGAGCACTTACAAAATTCAGGTGTAACAACAACCCCCCTTTTATCTTCAGCAACATCTCGTGAAGCTTGACCAAGAACCTAAAACACGTTTCTTCAACTTTTCTTCTGACACTATCATCTAGTGTCCACGAGATGTTTTAGGTTCTCGTGAGCAACTATAATGCTGAAGCTGCCTGTTTTAGAATTGAATGCAGTGCAAATGAGTTTGATTTAGATTTTGGGCTAGAGGATATCCTCTATATTACTGGACTTCCAATCAATGGGATGCTGGTGACGGGAATAATACCGCAAGATGTTGTCCAAATCCTAGTAACACATTTAGCTATGGAAAAAATTGATGCAGAAAATTTGCTTGAAGTTGAATCAAAACCAAAACTGAAAAGAGGAGTTAACCTACAAAAACTGCTAACACTTTGAGAGGCCTGAGGTTAGATCTACAGTGGATTTTGGCATCCTTGAAAAAGCTTTCATATTCTACAGTTTAGGAATTATTTTGTTTCCTACCTGGTCCAGCACCGGTCAGCCACATTAGCTGCCTCTTTTGGATGAGGCCATCAACAGCTATGTTTGGGGATCAACAGTGTTGGTCCACATCAAGAGTGATAAGGCTGGAATAGTTAAAAAAACAAGGAAAATCAAATCTTTGCTGTTTTAGTTTAGTATTGACGGTATTTGCGTTGGAGCGTTTCCCTTCCCTAACGCAGGGAATAGTGCTAGCGTCCAACTTACCAACTGAACTCCCCTTATCTCTCGGATGGATTGACATGCTCGTCAAATATTTCATGCCATCAATTAAGAGAAAAAATGTTGAACAATTAGGAGAGGAATTTAAAATATGACGTTGGGTGAAATAAATTAGATGTCATACGGTTCTAATAAGCTGCAAGTGCCTACAAATTTTGAGGATCAACTACTTCTAAAATATGCGGTGGCACCATGCATTGACTTTTATAGCATACATATGGTTCGCCCTGACCTATGTTATAGACAGTTGGGACTAGAAGAAGATGGTGTGAGAGATATTGATGTTCCAAAGAGGAGTCTTCTCAAACCATATGCAAATAAAGGTATGGATCTCGGATCTTATGTTGGTGGTATTAACAGGAAGAGAAAGAAGAAGAAGAAGTATAAATATTCAGAGTTGAATGAAATGTGAGCTAACAGATTATCCTACTTAGTAGATAGTCCTACTGAAACAGAACCTGGGGTATTAAAATATCTTTTTTTTTACTAAATTTTAGGAACTCTGATTTCCCCGCGGTAAGTAAGGCACATAGAATTTTTTTTACCAATAGCACTTTTGGTCCTTGACGAATCCAAGTTTGGCAATATTGGTTCTTATTACTTTTCTTTGAATTTCTATTTTATAATTGACATGATATGTTATTGTTTCGTCTGCTTTTCAGGTTCGGACCACCTCCACCACCTCTTCTCCTGCGCGGGAAGCCTTCCCCACCCCAAATGCCTCCAGAGTCTACGGTATTTCATTCCCTTTTTTTTATAGGTTTAATAGCACTTTTGGTCTTTGATGAACACAAGTTTGACCATATTGGTCCTTATTACTTATCTTTGAATTTCTATAAACTTTCAATGTATCGAAAAAGTAAACTTTTTCTTATATTTAGGATCATTGTTATTGGTTTCTAATGAGAATTTTTATTATGATTTGGTCATGAACACAATTAACAAGAACTTTGATCATCTATTGGTAGACATACGTGCAGCTAGAGAATAAAATTATGTTGGACCCATGTTTTTTTCACTGTTTCTAGCTTTTTAATTCAGTTTGTTTTTTTCACTTTCAACGTTTGCACATTAAAATATTTTCAGATGACAAATTATAGAGAGAACATGATGTTCAGTCTAAATTTTCCCATACACAACAAAATAAAGTCACTTTTGAAAGGATCGGGTTTCGATGAGTTATTTGAATACCTTCTTAAGTACGGTAGGCTTCAATCGGTCAAACATTGTCGTCCTCTTATGGGTGCACTTCACAAATGTTTTGACCGTGAACACATTCAATCGGCCAAACAAAAATCTATTTTGGCCTAGATGATATGTTGATGATAACTGGATTACCGATTGATGGTGAACCAGTTACAGAGCCTGAACACATCACTAGGGAGGAATGCTATGAACTTATTGGGATAACTCCAGACAGTGGTAATCTTGTCGATAATGGGGATTTGGTAGATAAAATCCAAAAGATTAAGGATACATCCACTGATCGGAAAGTGAAGCAAGCATGTCTCGCAA
>Ga0315915_1001695_pt1 | contig 27063 bp, 15 predicted proteins | sample MpolbnodulesMG_FD_207738 | JGI IMG/M metagenome (GOLD analysis project Ga0315915, IMG submission 207738) | Medicago polymorpha root nodule microbial communities from Los Angeles, California, United States - branched nodules | ecosystem: Host-associated > Plants > Roots > Nodule | place: USA...
ATCATTTGAAGGTATATTTATTTATTTAGTTGGTTGTTGATTTTCAGTCATATTCACAATATATGTTGTAAAATAAACTTATATATTGATCTAAATTTGATTGAAGGAACTGCATGAATTGGTTGCTTATAAGACATGACAGCAAATAGTGGGAGAGGAACTGAAGAGCATAAGAGGAAAATCAATGACCCTTTGCCAAGGTCACCTAGATTATGCACACCTATTAGGAAGGAAAATGTGATTGGTAATGAGAATAATATTTTGACTAGAAATTTTGCTTCCTTAGCTGGATCTGGACCTCCTAGTACTAGTTTTTGTTCCACCACAGATCCTAAACACATTGTTGAAAAGTTACATGTTAGGAATAATAAGAACTTGAATGTAGCTTTAGGTATCCCTCCACATAATATTAGACAATATCAGAAGAATCAATTAGGTATTGAGTCTAAGTATAATAATAGCTTGAGTATAGAAATTGCACAGAAATCACTCAGATTAAGCAAAGGACGAAAGGGAATTGATTCTAAAAGGAACTTGAATCATGAACAACATAAAGCTTTTGCTAATATAGGCAATATGGATAATACACATTTTGTTAGCAGTAAAATGCAAAGTACTTCAGCTACATCTAGTTATCCTCAACTGTTAGGAGAGAAAACAGTGAAGGGAAAGGGAATTCTTCACAAAGATTTAGACAATGTGATGTCTGGCGCAGAATGTTTTAACGATGGACTCAACTTAAGAGCGTGGATGAAGTCTGAAAGTCATAAAGTGAAGAAATCAGAAAGGCTGTATATATTTAAACAGATTTTGGAATTGGTTGATTTTGCACAATCTCAAGGGTTTGTCTTGGAAGACATAAAACCATCTTGTTTCGTCTTATCGCCTTTGAATAAAATTAAATACATTGGTTCATATAGCCAACATGTGTTTGATGACCAAAAATCATGTTTCACCTTATTTAAGTCATGCCTTAAGGCTATCATGACCTGCAATGGAACAAGGAAAATGCCTTGGGAACAAGATACCTGTGCATGCCAAAATTTGAGTGCAAAGAAGCAAAAGCTATGTGAAGAGACAACATCTTTGAAGGAGCAGCATCACTTCAACTGTATTCATGGCTGTGACACAAAAATGGACATGGAATCAAGGGTTAATAAAGAAAGGTTGTGGCTTGACGGTTCGAGCTATCAACATGCTTTCGCAGAAGAAAAACAGTTTATTTCTGAAATAATTCAGTTTGAAGAGAAGTGGTATTCTTGTCCAGAAGTGCTCAATGAGGAAACTTGTACATTTTCATCAAATGTTTATAGCCTTGGAGTTCTTCTATTTGAGGTCAGCAAATTTTTAACACATTTTTATTACTTTCATAAAACTTTGTCCTGCATAATTTCCTCTTGATAGCCAAGATATTTTGTTAAGTTTCCCTAATTAAAATAACCATAGGGCTGTTATGCACAATTTAATCTAACCTTAGGAAATGAAATTGATACATATATGTTTTGACTTACAAGTTTTATTCCAACTTCTTGGATGAATTATGCTATCATTTTTAACTATTGAGTTGCTTCTCAGTTTTTAGATCATCACAATATAATTATTCATAACCTATTTTGTTAACATTTTAGTGGATGCTTCTCACAGTTGCTGTGCAATATTGAGTCGTTGGAAGCACATTCAACTGTGATGTTTGATATGCGTCATAGAATCTTACCGCCAAAATTTCTATCACAAAATGCAAAGGACGCTGGTTTTTGTCTATGGCTTCTACACCCTGAACCGTCTTCTCGTCCCAATACCAGGTAAAGCATTATGCTGCTGTTCTTATGCTTGATGCTATTATTCTGAATGTATGATTTTTAATGGCTGATAGAATATTGTTATTGATGTTCGAGGACTATTCTGTTTCATTTATAATATCTTAACTATCTTTTTATGTATAACAGGATGATTTTAGAATCTGAATTTATACGCGAATTAGAGGCATCAAATTCTGGTGATAATAATGTTATAGTATCTGAAGATGATGTAGTTGACACACAGGAATTACTGCATTTTCTAATTTCAGTTGAAGAAGAAAAGAAAAAACAGGAAGCTAAATTGGCAGAAGAGCTACATTGTTTGAACGAAGATATTAAGGAGGTAGAAAGAAATCATTCGTATGGAAGTGATTCAGCATTTCTATCGTCACAATTGAACTATCTACCATATCATGATTCTTCCAGTAAAACTATTGGTAGATCTTTTCCAAGTTCATTTGTTGATGAAGCAAAGTTTATGAATAACATAAGTCAGCTAGAGAATAGTTACTTCTCCATGAGATTCCAAGGCCCGCTCAAGGAAGCTGCAGCCGCCAAAAGCAGTGATAAAAGTGTGATGGAAACCAGATGGAGATTGCCTCATTTAGAAAATGTTGGTAATGGGCCAAAGAGAATTCAAGGTTCTATTGGTTGTCTAGGACCTTTCTATGAAGGTATATGCAAATTCGCTCGTTACAGCAAGTTTGAAGAGCGCGGAACATTGAGAAACAGTGATCTTCTTAGTTCTGCCAATGTGATATGTGCCTTAAGTTTTGACCGCGATGAAGACTACATTGCAGCAGGTGGAATTTCAAAGAAAATAAAGATATTTGACCTCAATGCTATTTCAAGTGATTCTACAGACATTCAGTACCCCGTTGTCGAGATGTCAAACAAATCAAAGCTCAGTTGTGTGTGCTGGAACAGTTATATAAAAAACCATCTGGCATCTACTGATTATGATGGCGTGGTTCAGGTGTGTGTGTAATACTTGCAACATTTACGCTACATTTGATGAAAACTGAGATATCATTGCTTTTTATTCTGATTGTTTTTAAGTTTTCATTAACAATGTTGTGTAACATGGATGGATTCAGATGTGGGATGCAGGCACTGGTCAGCCACTGTCTCAATACATGGAGCACCAAAAGAGAGCTTGGTCTGTTCACTTTTCGGCGTCCGACCCAAAAATGTTTGCCAGTGGAAGTGATGATTGTTCTGTCAAACTATGGAATATCAGCGAGGCATGCTTCTTTTTATGCATTTTGATTATAAACCATATCTTAAAACGGCATTTTGATATAATCTCAGAAGTTATGTAGCAGAATAATATGAAAAGAAATATAACTATGTGACATGAAGGACAAGTGATGAGTAGAATGTTTATGCTTCACAAAAAATTATATAATTATCTCATAATTCGGTTGTTTCTTGCAGAGAAATTCTATAGGAACCATAATGAGTCCGGCAAATGTATGTTGTGTTCAGTTCTCTGAGTACTCCACAAACCTTTTATTTTTTGGATCGGCTGATTACAAGGTGTACGGTTATGATCTTCGTAACACCAAAATCCCTTGGTGTACGTTACCTGGTCATGGAAAAGCTGTTAGCTATGTAAAGTTTATAGATGCACAAACAGTTGTGTCTGCTTCCACTGATAACTCTTTGAAGTTATGGGACTTGAAGAAAACTAGCTCAGCCGAGTTGTCATCTGATGCTTGTGACTTAACCTTTAGAGGTCATAGTAATGGAAAGGTTGGTTTCTCTACTCATGTCACCTCACTTTTTGTTTTCTTTTGTCTATTCTAATTCTTTCTTGTTCATCTTTCTTCTCCAGAATTTCGTTGGTTTATCTGTTTTGGATGGATACATTGCATGTGGTTCAGAATCTAATGAGGTATACTTTTTAATGTATTGTATTCTTGATTTTATGATATAGTACACTAGTCTGTCTGGATCTCTGGTAAGCTGATCGCATCGTGAGACTAGCAAACTGTTTCACATTCTACGCTACATTTGGCCGAAGAAATTAGTTTCTCATAATTTTTGTGGAATTTTTTCTTTTTATTACTCTACGAAGTTTTAGGAGTCTGATCATACAACAGAGTTACATATAGACTAAACTCAATTAACATTGTTCTTGCTTTCATAATTCATGATTATAAGTTCTTGTATTATTGCAGTCTTGATGAAACTCCTTTGCAGATACCCCTTAAAATTCTATGTCCGATAATTAGTTGAATTCGACATCAAATGTGGGATCAAAAGATACACATTATGATTTCATTTCAAACATTTCTATTTTTTCTACCTTTCAGGTTTACTGTTATCACAAATCTCTACCAGTGCCAATGGCTTCTCACAAATTCGAGTCAATCGATCCCATATCTGGTCATTCAAATAGTAGTGATAACAATGGACAGTTTGTTTCTAGTGTCTGCTGGAGGAAGAAGTCTAACATGCTTGTTGCAGCCAACTCAGTTGGAATTGTGAAACTACTTCAGATGGTGTGACAGATACATTTGATTTGGTTCAGACCAGTGATTTATTCAGGCTTCAATGATTAATGACGAATAAAGCTTAAATGAAGAGGAGAGGGTATAGAGTTTAAATTGTTTCAAAGAGGCGTGCAACAATGTCTCTTTAGTTCTCATAGATAGGTAATCTTGTTAAGATTTTGTTATCTACAACATGACATGAAGAACACTTTTTTTCTCCCTAAAATATGAACAAAATAAGCCGAACAGGAGATGTATGAAGCATGTACATATACATAGGCTTTTGAATTTAATCACAGGTGAAGCTGTAGCATGCAAGTCTCTTAAAAATATCATCAAGTGGCAAGTGAAATTCTTCTCATTCATTACTGCAATGCAGAAGTTTTCGCTTCAAGAACTTTACATATATGTGATGTATCAAATAGGAACACCAGCAGGTTGAACTTGAAACTATGTCAAATTTGTTGTTTTACAGCATAGCTCCTTCTTGCTTCTATATATCCATGTTTTTAAGACTGCAATCTGTTGAGGAAGTGAGGGACATATTACTAACTAAAGCAGATGGCATCCCTAGATATTCTAAACTTCCAAATCACTGTTATCCAAAAAAAAAGTACATGATATCATTCAATTTAACACCATCATATAAAGTTATGTAAAAGTTGAATTGCATGAAAAATTATATCTTGAAGATTGGCAAGGAATGCAATCTTAGGTAGGATGGTTTGAACTTTTTTTCTATTTTTTGTTTTAGTTTTCTGCTTTGTTTGAAAGATTTTTCTAGCCAGCACCATAATATTGTAATCTTCAGTTTATATTTCCACCTAGTCAGAAAGGATAAGAAAATTGTGGAGGATTTTTTTTTTCAATTTTCATGCATTGAAGAGACTCTTGTTGTGGTATGAATACAAGGAGTCAATCATAGTACTTTTTGCTTATCCTATCCTTATTCACAAACTACTTATGTCAAGAATTCCTTAATTTAAACTATACTTGAGTTAATTATGTGAATCCTTCCTTGCAAACTGCAAATGATATGTATTTTGATCTAAGCTAGCTCAGAGTCTGAGACATGACCAGAAGATGATCTTCTTATTATCCTTGGACTTGATAGTAGATGTTTAGCTGAATTAATCCGCATGCTTCGCAATCGAGGGGACATTTGTGGAGGTCTATCTAGTCTCCCTTTCGGTGTAACTGCATCGACAAGCACATGAAAATGTCAAAAACCAGTTAGAATTTATTCAAACATTGATCTTCACACACCGTTGAAAGTAATGACAGGACTAATTTCAATATTATGCTAGACGCCATTTTTGGATTCCTGATATTATAGGTAAAGTCCTAAAATCACAGGCTTTCAAGTTACTTTGCATGCCACATAATAATAGCTATTTGCTTTTTTCATTGACCATTGATGGCAACATGGAATGCAAATGAATTTGAATGCTAAAATACTTGTGAGGTTCTTCCTTGCAGAAAATTTTGCATCATTAGCATGATGTGATAATGTGAGTAACTTAAAGATAAATGATCAAGTTAGTAAAATTCACTAAATTGTCATTAATGAATTTCTACCCTTTTAGAACATTAGCTTCTTATACAAACCTGCATTGTTGTATTGAAGAATTTCATGCATACTACTAACAAGAGCCGAAGAAAATTTCGAAGCTAACCTGGTTGTTTGATCCTCATATCTAGAGATTTCCTGGTCGTAAGCCTCCTGTTGTTTCTAATCTCAGGTCCAAGTGAAGATTTCTTTTCTGTTACGGATGGAAATGGCTCGTCACCAGAAGTAACAAGCTCATCACGACATGCCGAAGCATCACTTCCAGATTCAGAGAAATCCCTAGAGCATGTTCTTACTTTTTCACGCTCAATAACTCGATAAGCAAACATTTGAAAAGGAATATTAGATATTGGCGACAATTCAGAACTTCCCCAAGAAGGAAACTTCCTCAAAATTGCTGACTCTATATCACAGTAATCTACAAGTGGCACCGGTGGGTCTGTCTCTCTATTGTAACCAGGATTCAATACAAGAAATCTTTTTACATAACGAAGAACTCTACATATGGACGAAAAATTCGGACGTTGATTCGGATCGGTATGCCAACATCTCTTTGTTAAGTTGATAACATATTTCGGTGAATTGAGTGGAAAAAGTGGCCTCTCTCCTGCCCTTATGTTTCTGCTCATTTTCTCCCCTTGAAGATGACTATCTTCAAAAGGAACTTTTCCAGTGAGAAGCTCAAAGCAAACCATTCCAAAACTATACACATCAGATTTCTCTGTGTACTTGGATATCGACGCACCCCCTGAGTGTTCTTGCTCTTCAAGTACCTCTGGAGAGTACCAAATGAATGAGAGGGTTCCATTTTGATTTGCATTCCCTTTCTGGTTCAAGTCCTTAACAGAAGGTAGACCAAAACCTGATACCTTGCAATGCAAGTAACCTTCTGGAGAGGTACTTCTAGGCTTAACAAGAATGTTTGAAGGGTTTAATTCTCCATGATACACTTTCTTTGAATGAAGATATTCCATTCCTCTTGCAATCTGAAGCATAATATCAACCGCGACATGAAGCAAGAATGGTAATCGCTTCCTCGGACCATGAACCTCTTTAATATGATTGCTAAGTGTTTTGCTCATCAGTTCCATCAACAGAAAACACTCTTTCTTCTCCTCATCAGTTAAACCACAAAGACAATCCATTATATTTGGATGTGAAAGAGATAAAAGTTCTTTAATCTCACTTTCCAAAGCATCAGTGTCACCAGAACATTGTCTTAAAACAAAACATTCACCTAACCATTGAATCTCTTTGTACTGACTTCCATTCCCTATTCTTCTCCTCACCTGATAGTCCTTAGAACCAACCAATATTGAACTTGGAAGAAGCCTAGCTTCGAGTGATTCTGATACTTCTGAATTCCTCGAAAGTAAATCGATTAATTTTTTCTCGTACTTTGTTGCAGCATCTGACACTTTCTTTTCATGAATTTTGTTGAAAAGAAACCATCTATCTTCCTTCCAAGCCGTATCATATCGGTTGCACAAATCCTGAGTAATGAGGTACTGCTTCCCAAATTTCCACTTGAAAAGCTTTATGTCTCGAAATTCTTTTCTATACTTATTTGAATTGATAAGCCTCTTCCTTTGCATCTCCTCTTGATCCCAACCTGATGTCTCGGAAGCCGATTCAATTGCTTCGATCACAATAGGCATGGAACATAGCAAATTGTGTATGTAAAACTCAACACACTCTGTGTTGTGATACAAGGTAATGGCTTTAGCCCAAAAATCCTTTATTTCCAAACAATGTCTAATGTAAACTTCCCCTTCTTTGAAAATCTTATGGATCTCTCTTAAGGGGTGTTCTAGAACTTTCCATTTTCCATTCTTCTCTTCAAATTTCAGATTCTGTATGATCTCATCTGCAATAGATTCATATGCAAAGCTAAATACATCTAGAAGAAGACAACATTGTCTCTGATTGATTTGAATGTTCTCTCTGAACACCATTACAGCTTTCAAACTTCCTAGTGCCTCACCAATTTGTCTAAATTGCTCCATAACTTGAACTCTGGTTCTGATCTTAAACAAAACCTGTAAATAAAAGAAGTGGTGAATATTCATTCACATTCACAAACAAAAACCAATATAATTCGCAGTGTAACACAGACACGACACTAAGACACGTGGTTACATTCAATCACTTCCGTTTTCTTAAATTATTACTGATGTCTACGTGACAGTGTCGCGTTTGGTGTTCATGTCTGCGTTAGGGCTTCATCATAGATAATTCATTGATTAGTTTAGATGCCAACCAGATAAGAATTGTGGCAAAGAAGGAGATTGATAGATCAAGCTCCTTCTATTGTAAAACTGATGCAGTTTAAGGCATTTTCAACGTGACTTAAACTAATGAAAAATTCCTTAATTCATGTACATTAAAATGAACAGAAAGTTAAACAAAAAAAAAGTATGTGTTCTTGGTTATCTATGCTAGATGTGACCCCACTAATTTTCCAAGAGATTGAAATTATAAGGAACCAAAAAAATATATTGAAAGAAATGGGTCTTTGTTAAAATGTTGAACTTTGTAACATTAGAAAAGACTAAACAACAAAATTTCCGGATTGTGGTATGATTCAAGATTAGATTATCTTTTGAGTTTTGAGGTAAACCACTCAAACATTCCATTGTGAACGGTTCTGTGGGTGACATAACATTTCTCCGAGTTTTATGGCCTTTTCTGGTTTGGTTCATATGACCAATTCTTTCTATGTATACTCATCACTTTATACGTGTCTCATGACAAGAAATCTTCAAATATTCTTCATCTAGGACTCCTTGTCATATACCAAAAAACGTCAAAAATTGACAAAGATAGAGAAATAAGAAGTGTAAAAAAGTTTTACGCGTAGATCTAATGATGTGTTGCACATTAATTAATGAAGTATGATAAGTCATGTGTTTTTAACTCATTAAATGTTGTGAAAATACATCTTAAATGCATGTGTAAAACTTATTTACATTGGTGTTATATATAAATTAAACACGGAAAAATAAATAGGTGCATTTGATTTGCTAAAAAATGAAGACAAGACAAAACAACTCAAGTTGTATAATGTTTGATTTCTAAAATTGTTTCGGGCAAACTGGAGCAAGGGACGGAAAAAAATAAATAAATGCTTATCTCTCACCAAACCACAGCACAACTTTTTACCCCACGTATAAGTTGTTTAAAATACCAAAATAACATTTTGTCTATTAAAAATCGTAAAAACCGAAAATTATTCAATATTATAAAAATTTGTCTTGTGTTGTGTTGTACTGTTTTACTATTTTGCAAATCAAACGCACCCAAACATTATTATAATGTCCCGTGAGTTTAGTTCAGTTGATAAAGATAAAGCATAATATATGTAAGGTCTGGGGTTTGAATCCCGGACAAAAAAAATTATAAGATAATTAGATATTCTTCTTAAGAAAAAGATAATTAGATATTTGATTATAGCTGTTGATCTTGATGATGGAAGAAGTAAGAATTTCCGTTGAAAAACTTTAGGGCATCTTTTCTGAAGTAGTGCATGCATGCATGCAATGCACTTGTTTAGACATTCAAGAAAGAAAGGAAGCACTCATTATTGATAAACTGACTTAACACAGGATCAGACTTTTTTTTTCTTTCTTTTTTCTTTTAATTATCTCTTCAATATTCCTCTTTTGGAACTCTCACGAATATTGAAGGTGCGTGTCACTCTCTGCATGCTATCAATTTTCCACATGCCTCTTCAATATATTGTTTGTAGATATAGTTGTGAATGTGGACTCCATCTTCCCTCTGACACTTTTTATATTATTAATTTAATAAACTCAGTATCACTAAGTGATTGAGGAGCAACATGACATATAGAGGGACGATAGTGGTCACCGAACTAATTACTTAAGTGAGAATCTTTGTTTCATAACCGATAACTGAAATTGTATTAATCTCAAAAACCAAAATAATAGAGGGGATTCGATAAATCATAATCGCCGCAAACTTCTTTTATTTTCTGTTTGTTTGTTTCTTTTTTATCCTTTAGCGATGTAACCCAAAAAAAAGTTCGATCAGGCTGCTAGCATTTCTTCCTCTCCTGTAACATACCAGTAATCAACAAATATTACGGTGAAAAAATTGTGATTTTGGCAAAAAAAATAAAATGGAAATAGGAGTCTTTTATTTGTTTATGGGGTACAAATGATTGGGGGGACCGAATAAATGGGGATGTTGGAAGAGCAGGAGAGGGGTTGGCACATGAGGCATTGGGAATGCATGAGATGAATGAAGGAAAACTCCATTTTTGTGCCATAAATAGCATATTGTTATTGGATTATTAGTCTATAAAATAATCACTAACGAAAAATAAAATTAAGAAATACCTGTAAAGAGAGTGACATATGAAGAATTGACATCAGAAAATCTTTGAAATTATAAATTGTCAATAGTTATGTAAAATTAAATATTTAATTACACAATATATCAATATAAATAATATTGATAATAAAGAGAGTGACAATTAGTCAATTACATATATTCGAAAATGAATTCTTAAAAAAAATTGAAAAAGAAAACATCATTACTTAGTCAATTACATATAAAAAAAAAACATAATTACCTACTTATATTATACTCCCTCTGAAATAAATTATAAACAAAAGTGATAGTTGAAAAATCAATGAACGTGATTAAAAATTTACTTCAGGTCCATCAACTTTTCAACTACCCGTTTTGTTTATATTTCATTTTGAAAGGAGTATATATAAGACAAAAGTAAGCACTAGGGAAATCTTAACTTTTCTAGATCTTTCTAGTCATATGAACTTGAGTATTCATATCTCTAGTATCCATATCTCTAAATTTTTCTTTGTAATCAATGTTTCTATATCTTTCTATGTGGAGCCTTACTAGAGTAGTATAAATAGGTCTCATCACCAAATGTTTAGCATTCAAGAATTCAAGTATTGACACATTCAAATAATAACAACTTTCTTTGAGAATATTAGAAAGTTTCTTTTTTTTTTTTCCTACCTATTCCTTTTGTCTGAGCTAAGTACTTCATCAATTTTGAAGTATCCGGACTTACATTGCATTGTTTGAAATTAAGTTGATTTATCAAATGATAAATTTGAATTTTTTTTTGAACAAGCCAAAATGGATTTCATAACCAGAAGTGATTCATCTCGCACAAGGTGTGCAAAAGAGAATCACTTGAAAACGATACAAATGTCAGTTCACCGGTGCCATAAATACAGACACCGTGCTTTCACAACCAAAACAAAGAAGATTACATGAAAATACTCATACAAGACATAGGGTGTTGCCACCAGTCATGGAAACAGAAGGCAAAAGAATGCAACCTAGCTTTAAGCCACTGGAATAAGAGTAATTTCACTTTGCCAGATAGAATGCTAATTGATGTAGCCTTCTGAGTAAAAATGTGATTGTTCCTCTCCTTCCAAATGGTCCACACACAAGCAAGTCAAATTAACTATAAAAAAGAATGTGAAAAATGCGGTAAACCCGCCATATGTCCAAACTGAAGATAATTGTCTTTGCACCCCACCGGAGCAACATATGATAAACCAAGCCAAAGTAACACTTGTGTCCACACTCAAACCAAAGAAATCACAACCAAGGAGAAGGTGCTCGGCATTCTCAAGTGAGCCACACCCTCCCACACAAGTTATGTTGTCTAAATGCAATACATGTCGACGTAACAAATTATCTTTGGTAGGTAATCTATTTCGAAAAAGTCTCCAAACAAATAGCGACACCTTAAGTGGAACTTGCTTAAGCCACACATCATCCACCAATCCCCTTTCAAGAGGCTCGTCCACCGATGTTAGATATTGATAAGTTCTCTTCACTGAATTGCCGTGAGCGAGATCAAGAAGCCACCTCCACCTGTCATGAACATTAGCCTGCAAAACAACATCATGCAATAGGATAGAACATTCAGTGACACTCTCCTCCCAGTAAAGTGAAATATTTGCTTACAAAATGTAACGTCTGGACTATAATGTTTTTATCATTTTATTGAATTCGAGAATTAACTTACAATGCTTTACATTTTTTCAGTAAAAATAATAATAACAACAAACAATCTCTGTATAGCCTACAAAAAAAATCTCTGTATGGTCAACAGAATACTTTTTTTTTTTCAAAAGAAACAGAATACATTGTTAAAAACATTTATTTACAACTTTAAAAAAAAAAACATTTATGTATTAGTACAAAAAATATATATTTGTTTAATAATGTTTTATTTTATTTTTGTGTTTACTAAAGTTCACCTCTATCAGGTTAATCTTATGCAGAAAACAAAATGTATCACTTTTCTTACTTCGAATTCAAATTTTGATTTTGTGAGTATGTAGCCTCTATACTCGACTTCTATTGATAAAATATTTATTTATTCTTTTTGTTTTTGGTTAAAAATATTTATTTATTCTACTTGTTTGATTTCAAAGCTTCCGTATTCCACCGTCAAGCTATTAAATTTGACCAATTATACTTCCAACCCGTGGTAGGCACAGCTGGTAGTGAGAATTTTTGAGATACACAATATTTTAAAAAAATTGGATTTTTTTATGATTAGTGAATATCGAATACTACATCTTTCGGTTATTATTATAAACAAAAATCAACATTTTAGATCCATTTAATTAATAATGTATATGATCTTTAATACTAATATATAAATTTTTTCTTATAATAATGACCGATTGATGTATAATTTTATGTCTCAATAATTGAAAATGGTGTGAGCACTTGATATTATAAAAAGGATATTGAGTAAAACTCAATTTAATAATAAAATCCTAAATGAATGAATTACCAAATGTATTTATATGATCCAATGAAGACCAATGTTTGGGTTGAATTTTATCATCTACTTCCTGCTTTGGTGTTCTTCACATGTTATTGAAGGCACATGATAAAGATGATGTCATAGAGATATATATTATATATTTAGTGTACAACTACTACACCACCACTCTTCTACCACATGCATTCAATTGTACATGGAACATGCCTTCTCAAGAAGTAAACAAACAAACAACACTGCCATAAGATACAAATCCCTTCCATTTTCATAACATATTTGGTCGGTGTCACAATTTTTAATATATACTTCATTTCCTCTTTTAAAAACAAAACACACATATAAAGTGGAATAAAAACTTTATATTTAGTCCACGGCCAGTCTATATTGTAGTATTTTTTTTAAGTGGTTGAATGATTAGAAATTCATCTCGTGATGAAAAATTTGAGATGAGAATTTCAATCTCTGTATATTGTAATGTCTTTTATGTTCACATGAACTCTTTACATTATCATTTTTTTTAGTATAGTGGTTAGAAATTCATTTGTCTCTGTGTCTAGAGTTCAAACCCCGACCCTTACATATTATAATGCGTTGTCTATGCTAATTGAGTTAATTTCACATGACTCTTTATATTATCTTTTAGTTAAATGTTTCCGGACAGTTTGTTGTTGTAAAAATGTTTTGAAGTCGTTAAATAATACGTCAATGTATTATTGGTGACAACGTATTATTGGATATGTGTACAAAAAATCCATTATTTACAGTCATACACTTCTATGGTTCTATATGTAGCAAATGATAAGTACAAATGTTGGAAAGATGCTTTTATTCTCAGTTTTGTAGGGGGGAATAAGATACGTCCAATTATAGATTTTAATTGATATCATATATATTTTATTCAAAAAAAAAAATTGATATCATATATATTATATTAAAACTGATATTTTAACTATAGGTATCATGTGATGAGTTAGGCACATCTGATAGAACCTTCTGATCACCTTAGTTGTAACGTATTCAATTTTAAGAGTTCCTTCATTGGTAAATTATTATACATTAATTTCACACTTTAGTTATTTGAAAATTAAAATATAGCATCATATATACGACATTGTATGTGTTTATTTATAAGATATTATATTTCTCTCTATCTTTCTTACTTTTTATCTTATGTAACTTGCATACATTTATCTTTATGTTTGGAACAATGACGTGGTTAATGAGATTCTAACCGTGACGCGTCTATTGTTGTTAAAAACTTGCACCTATTTAAATAAAACACACAAATACTAAATAATAATATTCCATTTGACATCAAAATTTTGATGTTTACAAATCATTTCTCTGAATTTTATCATTAACTCTTTTAAGTTTATGGACTTTTTTGACATTGCCAAATTTCAACCTAAAATTTTTTTGTAAAAAATATGTAAGTTTGACATTTTGTACTAGTAGTACTTATTTGTCTTGACTAAAATTATTTTGCAGTATCAAAAACTTGTGACAGAAAACCATTTGCCAATCTGACAAGTTAGAATTCAGCTCAACCGACTCAACCTTATTTTGAAATGTGAAACTGGCTCAGTCAGAAATTATTTGTCATTTTAGAAAACTACATAATATCTATTAATAGCTCATTGGCAACCAAGTGGTGTGTATCCTCCAATTTGCCATTTGAATTGCTTTGTACACAACATTATGATACATAACCTTCATAAAAGGCACAAGCTTATTTTTCTCAGAAAATATTCTACTCTATATATATAATCTAGTGTATACATATAACCCAAATCTTTTACAAGGATTTTTACAATTTAACAAAAAATAAAATATTCATTTGGGCCAGACCATAATGCACCCTCCATGACCCCATCAAAATCACCTGGTTAAAGGTTGTTTTTCTAATAGAAGATGCAGCCAAGATGTCACAGTGACACTAATGAGATATACAGACACCTAACTGCATATTTGGAATAGCAGTGAATTTGACGAAATCACGATAACACCGTAATTTTGTTGAAGCATCAAAATGCAGCTTTTGCCTAAATCACAGTGACACGTTGATTCTATCTAACTCACTGCGGATCCAAACATGCGCTAAGGAGATGAACTATCATCATCCGAGGAACTGTAATGTCTCTTTCCATGTAATCCAGGAAGTGGTTGTGGAAGCATAGGGTTCACTGGAACAGGAAATCTATGAGCAGAACTAATCATGGTCCTTTCATTTATATTACCAACTTCTTTGCATACCCTATCAAGAACTGTTAAGAAGTCTCTTACTACCATGAAGATTCTAAATGGATGAGCTTCTTCTTTAGATAAGTTACCATGAAAATACTCCGTGATCTCTTTCACAAGTGATAAAGCAACACTTTCTTGTGCTTGAATTCTTAAAATCTCCTCCTCAGCCATTCTCATAAACTTATTCATTGATTCTGCGAATTTACGAACGGTTTCATCTGATCCCGCCGTTTGGTTCAATTTTACAATCTCGGCGATGTGTGTGATTCCTTTTGAAAGTTTAGAGACTTCGCTCGTGAGGACTTCAGAGTCCATTGTCGCGGCCTTCTTCACATTCGCTAGATCGGAACTTAGACTAGATACTACTTGAAGACCAAGTCTTCTGCACTTGGCATCGTCACTCAATGTTGCACTCGGTGTTTGATTAGTAGAAGTATCTGAATGACGAGCTCCTTCTGTTCTAATGATTTCTTGAACAACAAAGTGTAGAAGAGTTGTTTTACCGTCTGCGCCTTTAACGTCAACCAGCTTGAGAAGTGTATCGAGCTTGAATGCATGCGCATCACCTCGGTTTGTTCCAACATTCATGCGGTTCCCAGTTTTGAGCACGGCCTCTAGAAGCTTCAAGAACATTCTACTGTTTCGCAGCTCTTCACATGCAACCTGAAACAAATGTTTCGATCAGAAAATGGAAGAACCGTAAATTATGGGACATCACTACCGGATTCTACTATACTATCATTACACTTTACCTCTAGAGTCTGAAAGGATTTACGAATATACTCCACTTCAGATTCAAAATTGGCTATGTAAAGCATAGCTTCCACCCTTTTAAATGCAAAAGGTACATCAAGAACTGCCTTCAAAAATTTCTCAGCAGAACCGAGTTTGTTTGGAGAGTCGTCTTTATGTTCCTTCAATTTGCGCTCTTCTTCCTTGCTTGGCGCCATTTTTAACAAGTTTTCAAGTAGTTCAGTTCCAAGTGTATCAGTAACACCTGTTAAAAAGGCAAACCGGTTTAACTTATTTACTTAATCAATATCTAAACAAGGGCTACAAGAAGCCTTTCAAAACACTTTTTTTTTTTTGAAGAAGCAACCTTTCAAAACACATTATAACAAGAGTTTAAATTTTGTAAAAAGTTTTACATTGTCAAAAAATCACAAACAGTCATAGGTATGACTTTAGAAGTGGCTACAATTGAAGTCAAATGTTCTTAATGACCTAACGATTATGATTAATTAACAATGTAAAAAAACTTTACACTGACGGTGTATATACAATTAAATCCTTATAACGATTCACTTTTATGCAAAGATAAAATTTAGAGAGAACATTGTAAAAGAGAGACAACGAAAGCATTGATTTATGATGCACACATTTATGCTTTTAGTAGTAACCAGAGGATAGCTATAAAACAGCATAACAAAACTGTCCACTAGCTTCAATTCAATCATTTGATATATGTAATAATAATAATAACACCACCTAACTTCTTAAATTAAATCAAAGCAAAAGTGTTTGCCAAATTAGTGTTGGTATAACTCTATTGTTTTTCCTTTAAATGTGCAACTACCATTTGCATACCATTAACTAAAAATCATGTGCATGTAGGTAACAAATCTAATCCAAAGGATTCCAAAGAAACAAAAACAAACAAGGATTTACATAAGTGATGGCTTAACCACAGCACCTAAATAAGAAATTGTTCAACAACAGATCTAATCAATAATTACTTACAACAAAACATGAGGGAAAAATAAAATACATACCTTCCAACAGTGCTTCACACACTTCCTCTACCGTAACGTTAACCGCTCGAAGCAAGATAGCAATATTTTGAGACTTTTTAGGATCCAACACTCTATCCTCGTGATATGGAGGTGTAAGAACTGAACGTGGTGTAGCATCCTTTGGTTTTGGATTTGGTGTGTTCACCACAAATAATGTTTCTATCATCTCCTCATTCAACCTGCACCCAATTCAATTCAATCCAAACCAAACTACTTTAGATGTTAAAAACACATTGCAATATAGTACGAAATAAACATCAGAATAATCAACTACTTATAACTAACATTCCCAAAATAGTAACAAAAACAGTTTACTATAGTAATCTAGTAAAAAGCAAGAATCAACAACATAGCAATAAGATAATGACATGGTGATGATAATTGAGTTGAATTGAAACCCTTACTTAAAAGAGCTGGACCTCAAATGATCCCAAACCATTTCACGATCGGAACTAGCCCTCACTTTATCCCAATGCAAAGGCTTCAACTTTGGTTTAGAAACCTCTTCATTCTCCTCAAAACTAGGTGGCAACTCAACCGGAGAAACTAATGTATTTGAAGGAGTTTGCAGCACAAAAGGCCTTGAAGGAGGTTTCAATTCTGGTGGCCTACAAACCACCGGTTGACCAACAGGAGTTGTTGGAGAAGGTACTTCCCATTGCTTCCGCTGCTTCATCAGCATTGCCAGTGGAGGTGGTGGTGGTGGTGGTGGTGGTGGTGGCGGCGGTGGAGGAGCTGAAACTCTAATAGAAGGTGTGATTGGTGTTGAAAGAACAGGAATTTCCCATTGTTTTCTCTGAGAAACACCATTCTGATTCAAAATAGCTGGTGATTCAGCAATTGGTGTTAAAAGGTCAGGAATCTCCCAATGCTTCCTAGAAGCTGGTTGCGGTGGCGGTGGTGGTGGTTGAGTGCTCATTATATCTCTCTCCGGCGATGAAAGTAGCGTTGGTGAAAGTGGCAATGATGAAAGAGGAGAATGTCTAAACCGATCTGAAACATCTGAAATTGTTGGAGACTGATCCAATCCATGATTGCTATGAAGATTCATCATTGTCATCTTCTCCGGCGATGGCAAAGTAAACGCCGACGATGAAGAAGACGATGATTTACCACTAGAAGCATTCGATAATCTTGGCGAGGAAGAACCATCTTCATTACAAGATTGAGTCTTTTCAACTTTTACAAAAGACCCATCTAAATTTTTTGTCGGTGAAAGATTCAACGGTGATAAAGACGGTGACTTACATTCTCCGGCGAATATTTTCTCAGGAGATGAAGACATAGAAGAACAAGGCTGCACGTGACGGTTAGAAGAAGCTCGTGACGACGACAACGAGCTTCTTCCAACGTCACTAACAAGTAGTGGCTGTGTCGGTGCCGGAGTTACAACATTTTCCGGCGACTTTGGTTGTGATCTTCTTGGACTCAAACTCACCGGTGGAGAAAGACTGATCGAATGAGAACGATCTGGTGAAGCAGAAGAAGATGAATACGAAGAAGATGAAGAAGTAGATTCACTGCTACTTCGACCCACCAAATTCTCAGCTGAAATTCCGGCGAAAACTCTCCGAGAGCCCGACCCATTTCCGTTCAAAGAACCTCTTGGAGAATAAAACTCTTCTTCATCATCTTCACCAACTGTAACAGTAGCACCACCATTACCTTCATTGAACATCGAGCCTTGTCGCATAAGCGGCGGTAACGGCTGTAGCTCCGGCGAGTCCATTTTTCTTGGATTCCGACCACCACCACCGGCGCCACGTGGATCAGGTAGTTCATCGCTACGAGAGTTAGCAATGGTACCAAGGTAAAGAAACTCCGAGCTAGTAGAAGAAACGTTTCTTGATTTAGCGATGGTGGCGACGCCACCGTCGCGAGGGAAGAGACGAATACTACTGTCGGATCTGAGTGTTTTATCATCAGCTAAGAATCTTTTATTGCGACTTCTGCGACAGTAAATGAAAGCTGAGATTGCGACGACAGCGACGGCGGCGATGACGGCAGTAATAGCGACGGCAAGGAGTTTGGAAGATGATGACTTTGGTTTTTGAGTTTGTGGGATAGTTAGAGATGAAATGTTAGCTGGGAATGAAGCGAAGGAAGAAGGTGAAGGTGGTGGCGGGGTTGAGGGATATGTAGGGAAAAAGGGGGGTGTAGAAGAAGAAGATGAAGTGTTAGGGGGTGTAGTAGAAAATGGGTATTTTGGATTTGGTGATGGAGGTGGTGATGAAGGAGGTGATGGTGAAGGAGGTTGTGAAGGTGAGAGATTATTGTTTTGTGGAAAAGGTTGATGAAGGAATCTTCTTGGTTCATTTGATGAGATTGGTTTGAAGAAGATTAGAATGCATAAGAAGAAGAAATAGTAATAGCACATTGTGTTTGTTTGTGTTGTTCTCTCTTTTTGGTGTAGTGAATGTGATGAAGGAAGAGAGAAGGGAGAGAAATGAGAAAGAGAAGAGAAGTGGGAAAGAAGAGAGTGTGAAAAGGTTGAAAAACATGAGATGGTAAAATTTGGGTAATGGTGGATCCAGCTAAGATTCTGCTTGTCCTTGTGTTTTTTTTTTTTTTTTTTTTTATGTTATATGATCTATTTGCATTATTCACTTGATCGGTTGCTTTTTGATTAATTATTGTCCACTCATAAGAATATTTTAATCTTAGAGAATGTTTAAATAATGTCTTATGGAGTGATCGTGATTGGTTAAGCAATCAAAACAAATAAATTTTGTGAAATGTTTACGAAAATATCGATTAAAGAATCAAATATAATAGAAGGTCTTGTATTAAAAATAATGTTGTCTATTGTGTTCTCTCTTTCTTTTCTTTCGATGTTTTCTACTTTTATTTGTGATTATAACTTTCATACACTTTGTTTTGGTTGCTTGATTATCACTTGCTCCACACATCAAATTTCATTGCTGTGATTTTTCTTTGAATTCACAACAATTGGCGCCCGCTGTGGGGCAAGGGTCAAAGGATAATCAAGTACCATGGGTTCAAAATGGGATATTTACGATTTTGGGTTATGGAAGGTAAAGATGGAAGTAGTGTTAATACAACCAAAGTGTGAGAAAGCCTTGAAGGGTGAATGTGCGTTATTGGTCACCATGTCACGAGCGGAGAAGACCGAGATGGTGGACAAGGCCAGGAGTGCCATTGTCTTGTGCCTCGGGGATAAAGTTTTGAGAGAAGTAGCGAAGGAACCAACCGCTGCATTGATGTGGTCAAAGTTAGAGTCTTTGTATATTACAAGGTCTTTGGCTCATCGGCAACTCCTAAAGTAAAAACTCTACTCATTCAAAATGGTAGAGTCAAAGGCCATCATGGAGCAACTTACGGAGTTAAACAAAATCCTTGATGACTTAGAGAATATTGAGGTGCATCTTGAGGATGAAGATAAAGCTATACTCTTGTTGTGTGCTCTAACAACATTTTTTGAATCGTTCAAAGGTACCATGCTCTATGGCAAAGAAGACATTGTTACGTTGGATGAAGTTCAAGTGGCTTTGAGAACCAAAGAGTTGACCAAGTCCAAGAACTTGAGAGTTGATGAAAACGATAAAGGCCTTAGTGTTTCAAGAGGGAATGGTGGAGGTAGAGGTAACCGGAGAAAGAGTGGTAACAAGTCAAAGTTTAAATGCTTTAACTGTAACAAGATGGGTCACTTCATGAAGGATTGTCCGGAGATTAATGGTAATTCTGCACAAATTGTCTTTGAGGTTTACGAGGATGCAGGAGCTTTGGTGGTGTGTTGTTTGGAGGATGAAGAAGGTGATGTTTCTCACCTTGGGAATGATGCCTGGTAGAGCAGTGGTCATCTGGAGAGACGTTAAACACTCAACATCAGCCTGGAGAGGCGGTGGTAAAAATACTCATGATCTACCTGTTAAGGTGGAGTTTCAAGGTGGAAGACATAGTGGGATATATGCATTTGCTAGTTGAGAGGTTGGAAGCTCAGCCTTAGGTGGAGTTGAACACACCGGGAATGGTACGACTATGGAGGACCTTGGGTGTTATGCTCTAGTGGTGAGCAATGGATTTCTTCATGAAGACGGAAGGAATGTATAGCACGGCTTGCTGGATTACCCTAAAAAGCCAATGGTGATTGGATGCAAGGAGATCTTCAAGGAAGCGGGAGATGTCATGTGTTGAAGATGTTATGGTGGATACTTGCGGAACTACCTAAAATTCCTAGAATAGTTGGACTACAATGACCTTCGAGAAGGTGGAAGACATTCTGATAACTGAAGGAGTTAATGTGTGTACTTGTGGATTACCCTAAAATCCAAGGGTGATTGGGCACAAGCAAATCTTCAAGGAAACAGGAGATGTTCCGTATTGAAGAGGTTATGGTATAGTCTTGTAGAACTACCTGAAATTCCTAGTGTAGTTTGGATACAAGGATCTTCGAGAAGGCGGAAGACATTCCGATGGCTGAAGGGGTTAAGGTGTAAACTTGTGGGGCTACATGGTGTAGTGGGAAGCAAGGGAAAGAGTAACAAGGTGATTGATAGTCTGGCATCATCACCAATTAAGAGTCAAGGTGGAGATTGTTGTGAAAGTGACTCAAAATTGGAGAAATTGAGGTTCCTGCAAACTGCCAATTCGGGGCCCGAATTTGCACTGTTTTTTCAGCCTGGCAATGCGTGAAAAATCGGCGCCCGAATGGAGGAATTCGGGGTCCGAACTGTCGAAATAGAAAATATAATTGTAACGTATTTTTTAGGCTGGATTTGTTCCAATTTTATGAGGGGTACTTTTACTATAAATATAGACATTGTATCAGTGTAAACCTTGAGATAGAGGGGGCTGAAACAAGGATTTAGAAATCAAACTAGGGTTTGTATAGAGTTTGCTCTTGGCAACAAACACTGGGGTTGGGTTGATTCACCTTGGGAAACACTATTAGGATTGAGTCTCTTGGTCAAGGGAAGAGATTGGGGCTTTTGGTAGAATTAGGCGGGGAGACTTATTGTTGTAGCCCATTGATATCTCTTTTGTAAAGTTATTCATCATTATAGTGAAACGGAGGGCTGCTCTCTCCCCCAAACGAGGTCAATTTGGACCGAACTGGGTAAACAAATTCTCTTGTGTTCTCTCTTTCTTTTCTCTCGCTGTTTTCTACTTTTGTTTGTGATTATAACTTCCATACACTTTGTTTTGGTTGTTTTATTATCACTTTCTCCACAAATCAAATTTTATTGGTGTGATTTTTCATCGAATTCACAACACCTATAATGGCCCAACATGCAAAAATTGAGCACCTGGAATCTTTGTCCAATTTCGCCCATTTTTTGGCTCGATTTTGACGAGTTACAGTTTCAGCGAATCAGTGGGTCATATGCGTGGGTACCATCGGCACTTGAAATCTTTGTCTCAGAAGGTTTGCACCTTCTTACTAAGTTACCCACTTAGACTTTTACACTTTATACTCAAATTAACACTTTAGTACTCCTAAAGTTATATGAGACTTTCTTTACTATTTGTTTGGAAATTTGAATGATTGAAATCAGACAAGATAATAAGAATGGAGGGAGAAGTTTATCTTGAAAAAGATAAGAGAGAATTGATTCACACTTTTAAAGACTTCTTGAAATATTTGTGAGATCAATGTTTTTGCTAAAGTTTCAAACACTCTTAGGTTGTTTTCTTGTATGTTTTGCAATGGTGCAAGTAATGATGGGCCTTCCACTTCTATTTATAGAGTTTCTTGAGCTCTTGTAACCGTTGGAGAGTGATCAACGGCCTTGTGCAACGTGTCCTGAGACCCACTAACTTTAACTTGAAATTCTGGGTAAACTGAAATACTTCAGAATGTTGTTATGTTCATCAGAATATTGTTCCTGGGTTCATGTGGACGAAGGCCAGAAGTGTTTCTGGGTTTCATAATATGAAAATCACATGAATTTCTGAGTTGTACTATGAAGATTGTTCTTGCACGTAATTCAGAATGTTCCTAGATCAGATCTTCTTTGACATCTGTCTTGGAACTCATGCATGATTGATAAAGTGAAATTGTCACTTCAAGCCCGTGATTCACGAGATTTGGTTAGCTTTGTACAGTACCAACTCCCTAGTGTGTCGAATTCTTGTTGAATAAGACTAGATCTTGCTTTTAGATTTGTTTTTTACTTTCCAACAACTGTACTGTTCATGTCAGAAAAAGCATGGAGTAAGATCAAACTTTTTGAATTCAGGAGACTTCAGAATGTTCCTTTTGTTTCACTTAAGATGATTTGTAAGACTCTCATTTGATGTAATCAAATTCTAATAATGAAACATTTATGAAGTGTAGTATGAAAAACATCTACGATGATATTCTTAATGGAATATTCCTAATGTTTTGTACTTCAAATGTTCATAGTCTTGGATGAACATTGAAGATGTCCTTTTTCACTTTAATCAAATAAATGCCTTTATTTCTTGATTGATCTTAGTCAATGTACTTTACTGGGCTTTTATTTATGTCACGTGAACCTTGCATGCTCTTCATTTTGTTCATGAATTTATGAGCTTGGTTCTTGATGTTCATCAGAACAACCTTATGAACTCTGTCCAACCTTCTGAACTCTGACTGAGTTCATAAGTCTTTATGTCCTTTGATTTCTTGTATTTTGGTATGATTTAAACTTTGTTCTTGTCTTAGTTAAACAATACAAAAAAATTAATCAAAGTCCATTAATTCCTTAATCATCAAGGTTTGTTATCTTTATCATTAATTAAGAATTTTGCCTCAACAATTTATGGGTTTGAAAATCATAAACTCATAAACATAAATGAGTTTAAAGAACATGAATATAGTTGGTGCGGAAAATTGATTTTAAAAAAGGTACTAGTTTATGTCTTTTATAACTTATATAACCAGTCTAATACAAAAAGCTTAAAGAACTAAATTGTTAAAAACATCCAACTTAAATAAATGTGTGATCTATTTTCCCTAAATAAAACTAGGTTATTGAATTCATCAAAAACTTCATTAGTACTAGTAAGCATTAAAAAGTTTTAAACCCTAACAATCATTTTGAACTCATTTTAATATACATAAGTGAATTATGTGAATTATGGAGAGGTAGACAATGAGAGAAAGAGGGTTAGGATCCTAGGAGTGAGGTGTTGAACCGTAATGGGTTTGTAACAATGTCTCTGAAATTTTGATGATAATAAAGTATGAAAAAACAATTGGATATGCTAATATGTGTGCAAGACCATAAAATTAAATTATAACTCTTAAAGTCAAGTTTTGGTTCTGAAATATCAAGCCTATGAATACAAAAGGAAGCATCTGAATCTAAAGAGGAGCTATTATAACTTGAAATAAGATCTTAAAAAAGGTCAACCATAAAGTCAACGATCTGATCAGAATAAGCACTTTGCTAAGAAGCTTCTGATGAATCAGACTCCGAAGGATAAAGCTTATGAAGATAATGTTAGCAGCCTGAAGATTCTAACTTGGTTTGTCGTCATCTAATGGAATGTTGCTATTAGACTTTGAATAATACACTCTGTCTTCTTCTGACCACGTGCATAAATAAACAAGACAATTTAAGGACAAAGAGAATGTAACAGATATCATTCTATTAGAAGCAAAGGATTTTTGAATAACTATTCAACGACGTTATCCATAAAAGGCAAAGTTTCAACGTCTCTGATCAAATTTGTCAAGGACTTAACACCTCTTCAACAACGGCTCTCTCATTATCTCATATATAAGGATATGAGAAGTTGAAGAAAAATAACAAATTTCTATCATTTTACTAGTGTCATTACTCTGTCAAATTCAATAGCGCGCAAACACTTAAAAATATTCTTACAAATTTTAAGTCTTAGAATTTCTGAAGTGTTTAGAAGTCAAATGCACTTTAAATTTCTTTTACCACATCACCAAAAACAATAATGAATAAATGTGAGTACTTTTTGGTTCGATTGATAGGAAACAAATAACATTTTTTTGACGCATAAGGAAAAAAAAATCATTTTAATGCGTTAAAGTTGAGGAAAGGATTCATCAAAGCAAATCGATCATAAAGAATAAAGAAAAGGCTGAAAAGAGAAGCAACAAACTTTCTTTTAAGAAGCACTACCCGTAATGTTATTTTATTTTATTTTATTTTTTACGATTTATCTAAAATTATTATTTCATAAATTCAAACTTTGTGCCGTCCTCGATAATTTGGAGGCTACGTTATAATCTTGATGATTTTTCATTTCAAAAGAATTGAAAAGAAAAAAAAAACGAACACTACTTTTAATGACAAACTATTAAGTTGTAGTTAAATATATGAACAATGAATTAAACACTTTTTTAGCTTTAGACAAATATGCAATTATTTATAGACAACGCATAATTAACAACAAAATTGTTGTCTTTCAAATTTTTACCTACAGAAAAAAGACTTTTAGTGACAAATTTTGACTGTAAACAAATTTATTTTTTTTCTCTTTCTTAAATTTTGAGGACCTTATAAGTTTGAAGCCCTATGTCAAAGGTCTTGTTGCACTTGCACATGACCGGGGGCACAAAAATAGATAGAGAAAGAAAATGAAGAGTGAAAAATGTAATATTTTTTTTATGAAATAATCCTAGTAAATTATTATTTTTAGGGAATCTTAGTAAATTATTAAAAGTGTCATCTATTTTCTTAGATGTAAGATGTACAAATTGACTTCAAAGCTTTGTATCAAATATTATTTAAAATTAAAAAGAAAAATAGAAGGAGTAAAATGGAGAAGTGAGCTATGAAGGCATGATAGTGACATGGCTACCGGTGAAGTGAGCTATAAATGCGGAGCCTTAGATGCGGATGTCGGTCATCGAAAATGCTGTGTTCTCACTCTCACTCTCACTCACCAGCTTGGCACAAACCTCCATTGTTCATTGCATCATCTTCTTTTAGCACCATGATCCCACCTTTCATAAATACCGTTTTTATTTTAAAAATACAAGCCAAACATAATTAAAAATTATAATTACACAATTTTTTAATATATAAAAGTTACTCTTATTTTTTATTGTTTAAGCAATATTTTAGGGTATTTGTTAGCGTTTTTTTAATTTTATACGATCATTATGACTAATTCTAAATGTATTGTGCATTCATTTGATCTTTATATGTGTGATTTCTCTTGAATAATGGAGTATTTGTTTTGTTTTCATAATTAATTCTAGTTTAAGATTTATTTTGAAGTTTCTATTCTTGTAATTACTTTTAGACTAATGTCTTTTTTGAACTCTTTATGTTTTTTTTTGTAAGGTGAACCCACATTTATATACATGTATTAAAATATAAACCAATTTATGTTTTTGCTAAAAAAAAACCAATTTATATTTAAGTTACTTTTAATCATAATAAATTTCACATGATTAATTCATTCAAAATTAATTATTATAACCACAAAATCGAATACACAACTTAATAAACTTTATATAGATTGGAATGTTATACTCCACTATCCTTAATTATAGTACTCATTTTTACGTAGGTGTAATTCATCTATATTCATAGAGTTTAAATTATTTTATTTTTTTTAGGGAAATTTATATATATTGTCAATGTATATTTATTTTACACATGCATCCAATGATGTGTTGTCATATTATTAGTTAATGATGTATGATAACTCAAGTGTTTTCTTGACTCATTAAATGGCGTGTAAAACTTTTTTACACTGACGGTACATATCTATTGAACTAATATAATTATAGGACATTCTTTCAACTTTCACATGCATTAATGATTTCTTTACACGCCTACAAATAATATGATAAAATTAAAGTGACAAAATACTCACTCTTCGGATTTGCAACATTGACGTCCAAATCTTTGATTTAATAGCCAATCTTTCAATAGAAATCGAATGAACACCATTACAAGATAGTAAATCAAGCAACACGACACAAGACAACAAACACACGATTTTTGTGAAAATAGTTAATTTAGATTGAAATATAGAGAGAAAAAGATAAATAGGAAAGATTTAGTATTTAAAATTGACCCAAAATCATCCCCTTAATAAAAAAATTGAATAAAGAACCTAGAGAGAGAAAACTATGATCGATTGTTGAGAGGGAAGAGCTATATATGTCTCAAAAAATTGTTACTTTCAAATATTAATGAAAGATTTTACATTATCTTCTCTTAAAATATATTTTTATTTATTAAATTTCATTCCACTTAGCTAATATTTCACTAACTACAATTAATAATAATATTTTTGTAAATTCTTTTTTTTGAAGAAGCTAAAATGAAATATATTACCACATGAGAGTGTGCTTCCTAGTACAAGGTGTACCAAGGAAGAAACACAAGGTCTGAACAATATTTACAAGGAAAATGAACAAAAATAC
>Ga0315915_1001701_pt1 | contig 27033 bp, 9 predicted proteins | sample MpolbnodulesMG_FD_207738 | JGI IMG/M metagenome (GOLD analysis project Ga0315915, IMG submission 207738) | Medicago polymorpha root nodule microbial communities from Los Angeles, California, United States - branched nodules | ecosystem: Host-associated > Plants > Roots > Nodule | place: USA...
TATTAATTGATGAATAAATGGGCCGGTCTCATAAATCTAGAGGCCTAGAGCGAAATTTGAAATGAAGCATTTTAAAAACTAACAACAAGATACCTTTTTATACCTAATTAATATAAAACAACATAAAAATAAATATTGAATATGTTCGCAAGATTGATTACTTTTTAGTAAATTAATAAGTACCAAAATTAATGAGTAAAATTTATAGTATCTGATCGATCTAAAATTATTATTAAATTAACTGGTTAAATTAAAATAATAAATTTGAGGTCTAAAATAATGGGAGGCTCAAGGTGGCTGCCACACTTTCCTCCTCTTGGGTCGGCCTTGACGAATGTGGTGCAATCTGAGTGATATGAACTCCGTCTTATAAGCTCAAAAGATGATTTTTCTTAAGATGATTTGTTAATACTATTAGTTTATTCATATTCTTAGACAAACTTGTAATAGTTTCTCATTTTCCCATTTCGACTAAAAATTATTAATTTATATTTTCTTGGTCAAACTAATAGTTAGTTTTTTTTTAGGGAAAAAAAATAACTATTAGTTTGACTAGTTAGTTTTTTAAACTTATCCTGACCCACTAAATATGAAAAATATCTAGATGTATTTACAAAACTTGAGTCATCAAAGGAGCTTAAATTTTGAATCGTCTGATCAAGATTGATGACATCAATTTTCTAGATTACGTGAATGTACAAAACCCAAGTCATCAAAGAAGCTAAAAATTTGAATCGTATGATCAAGATTTGATGACGTCGATTTCTAGATTAGGTGAATGTAGACAATCCCTAACTTCATCAAACGTGATACACAAAAAAACAGAGGGCAGACATGTAAAAACACAAGAAAACCTTCCCAATCCCAAAACCCCTCACAAGATGCCAACAAAAGAGCAACTGGTTTTCCAAATATCAACATTCTTAGCTGTGTTCTAAACAGTGGGCCATGCACGTGTTTTGCCCTTCACTTCACATCATCATCATCACTCACTCTCTTTATAACCAAACCTTCTCATCCCATTTTCTCATCACCATTCACTTTCTCTCTTCACTTTTCTTTGAGACATTCATCAAACACTTTAACCAAAATGGCCAAACTTGGAAAATTAACAAAGCTTAAGTCAGCTATCAAAAGATGGCCTTCATTAACCAAACTCAGCCGCAACAATAGCTCTATCTCTTCCTCCTCCAAGCAACAAGAACAAGAACAAGAACTTCATGCTGTCTATGTCGGAAAGTCGCGGCGACAATACCTCGTGAACTCCGATGTCATTCAACACCCTGTGTTTCAGGAGCTGGTGGATAGATCTTCTTGTGATGATGGTGTTGTAGTTGTTACTTGTGAGGTTGTTTTGTTTGAACATTTGTTGTGGATGCTTGAGAGTGTTGAAGGTGAGACACAATTGGGGTCCATGGCTGAGCTGGTTGAGTTCTACAATTGTGGTGCATGTTAGATCATCAAATTGATGATGTTTTGCTGACAAAGCTAGATAGCTATAGTAACTGACTTCAATTGTTTTTTGCTTTCTCATGGGTGGATTGGTCAATTGAGAATTTGAGATTGATTAAATGTATTTAATTGTAGCACCAGATTGTCATATATATTATTATCAATATTAATGTGAACATTATATTGTTTGAGTAATTTTGTGCTATGACTGAATTATGTATATGCTGTTTATTATTCTTTAATTATTATTAAAGGAGGGTTTAATAATGATGTAGCGTATATTTATATATAAAATAAACTTGACTTTGCATATATATATATATATATATATAATGTTATAGGCTTAACTGGATGGGTTGGTCTCCTAAGATTCATTTTGGTCCAAACAAGTAACAATTCTTAAGTTTTAGTCTCTCAACTGTAAATTGGTCTACTCCGTTAGTTTTTTATGTTTAATTATTTTGATATGATTTTAACTATTTGATTGATGGTACATTGTATTTGACAATTAATAATTAGCACCAAATTTTTTCACTTTTCATCATCTTCCTTCTTCTTTCTCATGATCTTCATCATCTTAAAATCACATTCACTATATCATTCATAACCAAAATACCATCAAAACATAAAAATAAAAAAAAATCCATAAACTTGAGCACCAAAAAAGATCAAATACCAGAAACTTCAAATCATTAATCCTTTTCTTTAATCTTCAAAAGGCTCAACTTTTTCCTCTCTCCAATCATCCAAACACAAATTTACAAACACTCCAATAAAAAATGTAAAAAAAAATTTGATTAATCCTAAGTGCTTAATTAGTGAGACAACAAATCTTAGAAAATGGTGGAAAGGGGAAATAAAGGAACGGTGGATTCAACAAATGCTAGGCAATGTTCAACCGTACTTTCGATTTGATCTCACGTGTATTGCATGTTAGCCTTGTTATGAATGAAATGGATTAAGTTTGATTTTGAAAAGAAATAAAAAAGTATTCACAAGTGAGTTATACTCTTTCCTATCCTTTTTACATATTTGTTTTAGAAAAATATTGTGCATATATTTATGTGTCGTTTTCAAAATTCAATATAATATCATCTAGCTTTTATCAATAATGTCCTTATGTTTCAAAAATAAGAATTAATGTCCTTGACTTTTATTATAGAGAGAAACGAAGAAATATATAAATGTATTCACAAAAGAGTTATACTCACTCTTTCCAATTCTTTTTACATATTTTTGAAACTACGTAAAATAATTTTTATTTTTTAAGACAAAAATTAAAATGCGATATATTTTTAGACACGAAAAATATTTTAACCCAAGATTGTTGAGAAAATTAATGTTTTTAAACAAGTGTTGGTTGCTTGTGGATAAAGATAAGTTCGTTTGCCAAACAAGTTGATTTAGCTTATTAATGACGAGGATACATCCTACAATCAACAAAAATAGAGAAGACCATATATCAGAAAATATCCATTAGCAAGTTGTATCCATTGCATAATCGATTATCGATTAAGTTGCACTTGAGCGATTAGATTCTAGGTGTAATCGAGTAGCTAAAAACAAATTAAACTAAATAAAATAGAGCATTTTGTCAACAAAAAAAAAATAGAGCATATTATATAGGAGAAACTTTTATCAATATCATATATTAACACATTCTAGAAGAATGGTCATCAAATCAAATGGAAGCATTTATTACAATCGTATCAAATATCTAACTAATCCAAAACGGATTTGTTGGAAAGGAAGATTTTTATTTGAAGTATTAGATGCATCATGTGTGCATGACTTGTCTTTCACATATAAAAACTCAGGCAGTGGCAGGCATGAGATCTTTTATGAGTCCGGAGTTACAGTAAACATTGGCAAGAAATCTTCTATGAGTCCAGGGTTAGAGGAAATATTGAAGAATACATCGTGTGCTTCAAAGTTAGAGGAAAAACACCATCCATGTTCGATATCAGGATTAGGATAACGAGCACAAAAGCTCCCACTTCCCTTCTTCGTGCAATCAGTATGAGACTGGCATAAGTTAGGATGTTCCTCGACCATCTTCATAACATCCGGAGATGATGGACATCTACAATAACCTCCAAATATTTCATTAGGGATGCAACGACAATCGCTAGAATGACATGGTGGCATCTCAAATGGCGAACAAGCACCCGAACAATCTGCTGCTCCTACCTTCTTCATCGGAACCAATGCTGTAAATGACACATAGACAATTAGAGCCACAAAAAACACATACAATTACTTGAAACAATAACATAGTGATAAACTTTAGAGAATTAGAGAAGGATTTCATATGTAAGTAGTATTAGCGACAGAAATCAGTGACATAAAAAACGAAACCCTCTCGAATTTCCTCATCGCAAAATTTAGTGATGTAATTAGAGAGGAATTTTATGTTTTTCCTCTCTGAATTTCCCTAGCTAAATTTTGTACTTTTAGTAGTGGATATGACCGTGTGTACTGGACTACTGGTGAGAAATATGGTTAAAATACATACATAATGCAGCAAGCAAGAAAACAACCAAGTGAGCAAGTCTAATATAAGCCATTTCTTATCGAAAGTACAATTTGTTGTTAGTTTTGTGTTGCATTAGTTCATTCTTGCATGCAATAATTTATAGATGCCTCCTGATACTGGACATAGCAATGCTCCCTTAATGTTTAATACTCTGAATTGAAGATATGCATGTTCCACCAATCACCATACTATATACATGTTTCACCGATCAACATATTATATACATGTTCTACCAAACAAATGTGTGTTGAGCAATTTATGGATCATTCTTTTCTAGACCTTTTAGTAACATTCAATGGTTACAACTTTTTAAAATGTTCCAAGATTATTATGTTTGATGGTTCAGTTTAGTGGTGGAAACACGGCCCAACCCGCCTTGTTTTGGTCCCCGTTGTGATTAACTCGTTAAAAGTGGGGTAGGGCAGGCCAACTTAAATAAATGAGTTGGAATATCATCTTACTTCACTCTAATTCGACGGGTTGGTCCGACCAAAAAAATATTTTTATCATTCACGTGTCGTGAAAAGAAGAATAACACCAACAGCCAACCATCATGAATTTTATAAAGAAATGACATCGACAACAGAAATATACATTTGCACTCGCCGTCAAATAACAAAACCAAATATTATTATTATTTTAAAATCGGAAAAGGGGAATTTAATTTTAGTAATCCAAGTGGAATTAATGGTCATTTTACAACTGGTCCAGAGAATATTTTAACTTAATACATCAAGATTATAAGGTTAAAACTTTTACCACTAAATTAGAAATGTGAACTAAATATGATATGATTTTGTTAATGCCCCAATCAATACTTACATATAATATTTTGAAAATAAATTAGTTCTTCAACAATAACCTCAAAATAGAATAAGTTTAATTAAATCAACGTAATCTCAAAATGGTATAAATGTTTTTTAACAAACAAAACAAATTCAATTCTCTAGCAAAATAAATTTAGAAAAAATATTGATTTTAAACAAACTTGAGAGCCAAGTCGCCTCACCCCATCACCACTTTTTTCTCGGCACTCGTTAGATAAATGCAAATGAGTGTTTCTGAGACACTCTTCAAGGATCTTATGGTAAGTTCTTAAGAAAAATTGTATATTTAATGCATTTGAAATTAAAGTATTTAACTTTTTTAAGGAATAACTTTTTAATGAAAAATAACATCTATATTGATTTATTAGTGCGTGTTCATAAACCTTAAAACAAAAATTTAACAGGAACGAGAAGTATTTGAAAGAAAAAATTAATTTGTTATGCCCAAGATTATTTTGAGAATTAATGTGGTATTTTTTTGAAGGGAGAATGAATATGGTATTACCGTGATGATCTTATGACTAAGTAATGTGGAGTAGCCTAGTGACTGGGGCTCATACATATTAAATGCGGAGAAGTGGGGTGTCCGGGGTTCGAACCCCGGCCCTACATATATTATGCAATGTTTCTACCATCCGAGTTAAGCTCACAAGGACAAACAAGTTGCTTCTCTATGACATATTAAATGAGAAATGACATCTTTATACTGGGTATTCATCGTGGCGGATACAGACAAACTACAAGTGGTGAAAAAAAAGCATAAAATATTTTATTTCTTTTATTGTTGTTTTAAACAAGGCCAAGACCCAATTCTCGTGAATCATTTTAGATCTCTTACCCTTCTAAAGCATAAACTGAATTGAGTGTTAGAGTGTTTTTTTCTACTACATCCCCCGTCAAACAACTCAACTTTTATTGATTCCGACAAAAACCTTCATTGACAAAGCAATTCCTTCCATCGATTTATCCTCACTATGAGATATCATATCTTATCCAACAAATCTATGTTCACAATTAGAACAATTCTATTTGAATTATCTCTCTTACTTTTTATGAAACAAAAATGCTATTGCAACAAAAATTATAGACACAAATACGACACTTGGATACTTTCATCGTATTTATACACAATGAACGATACTTTTTTGTCAATTTTTTTAAAATGTTTTTTTAAATATTATTATTATAGAGGATAATTTTTATAATACAAAAGTTGTGTCATTAACTAATTTCACTACTCCATAACCGTAAAAATGTACAATGTTAACTACGTTTGTGTCATTTATGTACTATCATTTTTTGAAATTAAGCAAACTAATTGGTTAAAGCTTTGCATTTTTGTGATGAACGAAATAGTCAAAGTGGTTAAATTATTAATAGTATTATACTATTTTTTTTTTATATTATAAATGGGTTGTTTCCTCAAATATGTTTTTACAACAATAAATGTACATATAGTATGATATGTTTGGAGACAAACAAACAAGGTTGCTGATAATATTGTTAGAGCATCTTTATTTTACCTAGTCTCCACATTTTTCATGATGTACCAACTACTTTGTATCAAATGATTTCAAATGAGATGATTAATTTTGCTTTTGTTAAAAAAATGTAGTAATTCCCTTAAAAATATTTTTTGACATTTTTTTATTAATATAGTCGTAATTTCAATTTTAAAAATTTATCGTTTTCTTACTCGTACCAAATACCACATCCGATATTATGCATCATTTGTAACTACAAAGACCCATCGAACATTTATTATAATCTTGTTGGATATATATCTAAAAAATACAACAGATTTTTTGGAAATGAAGATTATAAATTTATTCAAGTTATTATTAATTTATTCAAGCTATGAGATGTATCATGTCTTCCATGTATGCTTTTTTTTCTCACATATTAATAAAATAAGCTCCTGCAGGTACCAGGCCTCATCTTTAAGTCTCTAATAAATTGAGGGTTAGAGGAAATCTTGAAGAATACTTCTTGTGCTCTACTGCTTGAGGAAAAACACCATCCATATTCGATATCAGGATTAGGATAACGAGCACAAAAGCTACCACTTCCTTTCTTTGTGCAGTCAGCATGAGATTGGCATAAGTTAGAATTTTCCTCAACCATCTTTGTAATAGTTGGAGACGACGGATCTACACAGTTTCCTCCAATTAGTACAACAGGAATGCAACGGCAGCTGCTTGAAGGACATGGTGGCATCTCAAACGGCGAACAAATACCCGAACAATCTTCAGCTCCCTTCATCATCGGAAATATTGCTGTAAATGACAAAGAGAATTAGAGATGGAACAAAACACATACTATTACTAGAAACAGTAAAATTAGTGATAAATTATAGGGAAAGAGGGATCAAAAAAGGATTTCATAAGTCATCCTAATTTCATTTTCATTAATTTTTGGGAGAGTTAAAGAAGGATTTCATATGTAAGTAATAATTGAGAGGTGATTGTGATTAATTTCTCATGAGTTCTGAAATATAGATAGATATGAACCGTATGTGTTAGTGAGAAATAAAGTTAAAATACATACGAAATGTGGCAAACAAGAAGACAACCAAATGAGCTAGCCTAAGATAAGCCATATGTTTATCGAAAGAAAAACCAACTAATACTTTTTGTGCTAATTGCTTAGCTTTGTGTTGCATCAGTTCAATCTTGCATGAAATAATTTATAGAGATCTCTTCAAGATATGCATATTTGATATTTCGAACAATCACCATACTATATACATGTTTTATCAATCAACATAGTACATACGTATTAGTAGATCAGTTTTAAAAAATTCATTAATGGTGCATGAATCAACTACTTATTTATAAGCCATGTAATGTAAGCCACGTTGGAAAAATATGTTCACTTCAGCACTAAACTCTTGATGAGGGACTAAATTATTATTTTTCAAATTATAAGGGTATATTTTTGAATAGGGATGTCAATGGATATCCATGGATGCGGATAGATTGATATTCGTATCCGCTCCGTTGGTTAAATATGAAATCCGTATCCAATCCATATTCGCGCGGATATCCGTTTAGCGAGTGATCCACGGATTTTGAGGTATCCGCGGGTTTATACATATATCCATGGATAAGATTTAAAAAATCAATAAAAAAGTTTGTTAATTTTTTTAAGATGAAATTTAAAAACAAAAGTTCATCACATGCATTATCTTTTCTTTTTAGCAAAACATAATATTTATATATTACAATAACAATAAAGATCATTGACTCAACAAAAACATAAATAAAGTTCCTTACATTTAATAAAAATAAAGTTCTTTGATTTAAAAAAGTATAAACAAAGCATCATATTCAACAAAAATAAAGCTTCTTGCTTCAACAATTTCGACCAATTTCACTTCTTTTTAAAGGAGCGTAATACAGATTTGAACACTCGAGTAATAACTAATAACACTCACAACACTGAGGTTTTTTGCTTAGGGAGTTGAATGGTATTAAAGTTATGGGTCTTGTTAACGAGTACCCCAGGGCACTCTTTAAGGATTCCAAAAGAAGAAATTATTTTATAAAAAAGCCAAATATTTCGATTTCCGATGTATTGATTACACATATTTTCATGATAAGTTACCCTTTAAAAGCCTTAACTAGTGTCCTCGGAGCACTAGTTAACATTTCCCTAAAGTTATTTGTGTAATTTATTCTATTTAATAGCAGGTATGGATATTCGCGGGTACAGATACCATTAAATCCGCATTTGTATCCATTAATTAGCGGATAGTTAAAATATCCGTTTATTTTATCCATGGATATCCATTAAGATATCCGCTCCATGTCCATGGCGGATTTTATCTGCAGATATTCGCAGGGAGGGATTTTTTTTCCATCCCTAAATTTGAGAAACATTTGTTTAGACATATTAAAATCAAAGTGACTTTATTGTCAAAAAAAGTCTAAGTGACTCCTAAAAGCTAATTTTAGTAATATAATTTTTTTAGATTTTAGTAATATTTGTTATATAAGATTAATCTAACATTTATTAAAATGTTCTAAAGCTCTTACTTGAAGGATAAGAAAGTCATCTTCTCTTTCTTGAACGATCGTATCTGGAAAAAATATCGCTCTTGGAGTGCTCGTTCTCTCTCCCGAGCTGGAAAGGAAGTTTTGATCAAATTTGAAGCTCAAGTAATTCCATCGTACTGCATGGGTGCATTCGTTCTCCCTACCTCTCTTTGTGAGGAAATCGAACGAATCATGAATTCTTTCTACATGGGGTTCTAATAAGAATGGTCACCGTGAAATTAACTAGATGTGGTGGGATAAACTAACTCTTCCCAAAAATCATGGAGGCCTAGGCTTTCGTAATATGGAAGCTTTCAACTTATCTATGTTAGGTAAGCAAAGTTGGAAACTCTTGTCTGACTCTTCTTCACTTCTTACTCGTGTTCTCAAAGCCAAATACTACTCTTGAAGGGATTTCTTGGAGGCCCCTCTTGGTCATAATCCAAGCTATACTTGGAGAAGTCTTTGGAGTACCCAACACTTTCTTACACTGGGTCATAGACGGAAGATTGGTGATGGTATCAAAATTAATGTGTGGAACATGCCTTGGGTGCGCAACCTCCTATCCTTCAAACCGTCAACTACCCTTCTGCCCTCTTATGAGGACCTAACAGTTAGTCATTTGATGAATCTGGGATTCCTATCATGGGACCATACTATTGTGCAATCGATTTTCACTCACACGGATGCTAACTCCATCCTTGCCACACCTTTATACTCTCGGCCTGCAGATGACTCCCGTGTATGGAGGGCGACAACTAATGGTTCCTATACGGTTAAATCTGCATATAGAATTTACATTGATCTCATCCATGCTTCTGAGCCTCCGAATAGTTCTCATTGGAAGCTCCTTTGGAATCTCAAAGTGCCACCTCGAGTCTGTGCTTTTATATGGCGAACAACACATCAATGCTTGCCAATAAGGGTCAACCTTTTCACTTGTGGCATTCCGTGCATAGAATCATGTGTCTCTTATGATCTCTTGGCAGAATCTCATATGCACATCTTCTTGGTTTGCTCCAAAGCCATTGAATGTTGGGACCGACTAGGAATTGGATACATTATTTGTGAGTTGCTCACTAGGGCAAGTAATTTCTCGGCTATGATGTTTTAGTTATTCACCAGGTTGAAGGAACAAGACAGGCTCTTAGCTGCCATGACTCTCTATAGCCTGTGGAAGAGTCGTAATGCGAAGTTTTGGGAAGCTACAAACACTACAACACCCTTCATTGTTACATGAGCTCATGATGTGCTACACGAATGGAGCTGCATGCAAAGAGCTAGGCATTTGTTGCCCGCTCCAAGACAAACACCTAATTTGGACTAAACCGTCGTTAGGAAACATCAAATGCAATGTCAATGCTGCCATCTTCAATAATAACACAATGATGCCTTATGGATTGTGATTTAGAGACTCATCAGGAGCACTATTAATGGGTAAATCTGAATACTTGCACTTATTTGTATTTGTCCTGAAAGTTGAATCTCTTGGTCTTCTCCACTCTCTAAAAATGGAAATATCCAACCACATGCACTACGTAACATTTGAAACGGATAGCAGACTCTGGTGGATGCTCTTAAAGTTCACATTGTCCCTCTCAATGAATTCGGTGATCGAGTAACTGGAATTAAGATCTTATTAAGTGGTAATCCTGACTATGTAGTGTCGTTTATTAGGAGGCAAGCAAATAGGGTAATTCATAGTATTGATAGAGTCGCCTTATCCCACCCTAACCCCCATATTTTTTATGAGGTACCTCATACTTTATATTCCTTGATTATTAATGATATGCAATAAATTTGATTTGGTTAAAAAAAATATGTTCTAAAGCTAATAGCATTTGACCCTGAATTAGTCTTTTATTTTGTATTTCAAATTTTTAATAATGTTAATTAAACTCTTCATGAAACCGATATTATAGGTAAGTGAATTTTGTTTTAAGAAGAAAAAAGAAACAAACTTTGTTTTAAGAAGAAAAAAGAAACAAATTTATATTTGCACATGAAAAGAAAAACAAAATTTGTTTTAAGAAGAAAAAAGAAACAAACTTTAATTTTTCAAATGTACAATATTTATCGGTTTTATTGAAAGAGTAGTGATATTTGTACATTCAATTGATGACAACTTTGGTGACAACCTTGCTTTTCTCTTTTTTTATTGGTCAAAAATAATGGAGAGAGAAAAAGGAAGAGAGAGGCTAAGAATATCATGTGAGTATGAGAGAGAAAATTGTCTAAAAGTTATTATAAAATAGTTGTACAAATATCATTTCTCTTATTGAAAATGAGTAAGACAATAAAAATGCTTAATTAACAAATTGTACTTTTAATCTGTCAAAACGACAATCAAATAGATGGAGTAATAACTAGGAGCACCTTCACGTGTCTAGATTTTCTAGCTACATGAACTAGATTATCTCTAGATGTTTGTAATCATATTATATACGAGAAAATTATATCATTTTAAAGTCAATCTAGAAGCATGATATCACGTTCACATTGCATGCAAATTGCAAAGTAACTACCTCTAAAGCTTAAGTATTCCTAAAATTGTGAAATATTTATACCAGGTAATTCAATGTGGAGGATACAGAAAAACTACAAGTAGGGGGAAAAAAGCATAAAATATTTTTTTTTTTTTATTGTTGTGCTAGACTGGGCAAGACCCGATTCTTGTGAATCATCTCTCACCCTTCTCAAACATAAATTGAATTGAACGTTTGAAGGGTTTTTTTCTTGTACATCTTCCGTCGGACAACACAACTTCAATTGATTTCGACAAAAACCTCCATTGACAAAGAAGTTCTTTCATCGATCTATCTTCACTGTGGGATATCTTATTATCCAACAAATCTATGTTCACAATTAGAACAATTCTATTTCAATTATCTCTCTTACTTTTTATGAAACAAAAATGCTATTGCAACAAAAATTATAGACACAAATACGACACTTGGATGCTATTCAACGTATTTGTACGGTGAACAATACTATTTTTCTCAATTTTTTTAAAATGTGTTTTTTAAATAATATTATTAGAGGATAATTTTTATAATACAAAAGTTGTGTCATTAACACGGCTCCATTAACCGTAAAAATGTACAATGTTAACTACGTTTGTATCATTTATGTACTTTCATTTTTTGAAACTATGCAAAATAATTGGTTAAAGCTTTGCATTTTTGTGATGAACAAAATAGTCAAAGTGGTTGAATTACTAATAGTATTATACTACTTTTTTTTTTATTATAAATGAGTTTTTTCCTCAAATATGTTTTTACAACAACAAATGTAAACAAACAAGATTGCTAATAATATTGTTAGAGCATCTTAATTTTATCTAGTCTTCACATTTTTTATGATGTACCAACTACTTTGTATCCTCCACATTTTTTATGATGTACCAACTACTTTGTATCAATTGATTTCAAATGAGATGATTAATTTTGCTTTTGTTAAAAAAAATGTAATAATTCACTCAAAAATATTTTTTTATATTTTTTATTAATATAGTCGTAACTTCAATTTTTAAAATTTGATGTATTTCTTACTCGTACCGGATACCATGTCTATTCTTATGAATCATTTGTAACTACAAAGGACCATGGAACATTTATTATAATCTTGTTGGATATCTAAGAAATAAAACAATTCTTTGGAAATCAAGATTATTAATTTATTCAAGATATGAGATACATCGTGTCATCCATGGATTCCACTTGTGTACTATAATGGTATATACCATTGCCCAATTAGAATGTGCCACGTTGCACATCCTTTAAAAAAATATATCAAATAAAGCATTTATAAAGTAACATTGATAGGTGGCACACTTTAATTGGTCAATGGAATATACCATTGGTACCTCAATGGTACACAAGTGGAATCCATCATCCATGCATGCTCTTTTTTTACATATTAATAAAATAAGCTCTGGCAGGTACCAGGCTTCATATTTAGGCCTTTTGCAAATCGAGGGTTAGAGGAAATCTTGAAGAATAGTTCTTGTGCTTTACTGTTTGAGGAAAAACACCATCCATATTCGATATCAGGATTAGGATAACGAGCACAAAAGCTACCACTTCCTTTTTTCTCGCAATCAGCATGAGATTGACATAAGTTAGCATGTTTCTCAACCATCTTTGTAACAGTCGGAGATGATGGATCTACGCAGTTTCCTCCAACTAGTACAACAGGAATGCAACGACAGTTGCTTGAGGGACATGGTGGCATCTCAAACGGCGAACAAATACCCGAACAATCTTCTGCTCCCTTCGTCATCGGAAATATTGCTGTAAATGACAAAGACAATTAGAGATGGAACAAAATACATACTATTACTAGAAACAATCAAATTAGTGATAAATTTTAGAGAAAGAGGGATTAAAAAAGGATTTCATGTCATATTAATTTTATATTAAATTTTGTGAGAGAATTAAAGAAGGATTTCATATGTAATTAATAATTGAGAGTTTTTTGATGGGAAAAAAAACTCTAAATTATTAATTACATAACAAATCCTTCTTTAATTCTCTCAAAAAATTTAATATAAAATTAATTACATATGATTGTGATTAATTTTTCATGAGTTCTGAAATATAGATAGATATGAACCGTATGTATTAGTGAGAAATAAGGTTAAAATACATGCAAAATGTGGCAAACAAGAAGACAACCAAATGAGCTAGCCTAAGATAAGCCATTTTTTTTTTCGAAAGAAAAACCAACTAATACTTTTTGTGATAAGCTTAGCTTTGTGTTGCATCAGTTCATTCTTGCATGAAATAATTTATAGAGACCTCTTTAAGATATGCATATTTGATATTTCGAACAATCAACATACTATATACATGTTTTATCAATCACCATAGTATATACATGTTTCACCAGACAAGTGTGTATTAGTGGATCATGTTTAAAAAATTGATTAATGGTGCATGACTCAACAACTTATTAGCCATGTAATGTAAGCCACGTTGGAAAAATATGTTCACCTCAGCACTAAACTCTTGATGAGGGACTAAATTATTATTATTTTCAAATTATAAGGGCATATTTTGAGATACATTTGTTTAGACGTATTAAAATCAAAGTGACTCTAGAAGGTTTTGGGGCCCGTTTGGATTAGCTTATATAAGGGCAAATAAATAAGTTTTTATGTACTATTTATAAGTTTTTAAGGTAGTTTATGAAAAACCCGTTTATGAAGATACAATTTTCGTTACTGAGAGTTTATAAATTAAAATAAAAGTTTCTTTATTTATTTACATAAGCTATTTTTCATAAGCTCAAACCAAACGGGACTTTGGTAATAGAAATTTTTTTTTAGATTTTAGTAATACATGTTATAAGATTTTATAAGATTAATCTAACATTTGTTAAAATGTTCTAAAGCTAATATATAGCTTTTGACCCTGATTTAGAGAAATATCTGAATGTTGGTAAATCCTATATGATAGAGAATATGAAGAATGATACGGAGCTTTCAAGAAGTAGAGAATATTGTAGAACTTCTTAGAAAGATTACTAAATAAACATATATTTCATCCCGTTTTTTTTTTGTCATTTTAAAATAGTAACATCAAATTAAAATAAATTGATTTTTGGAGCTTTTTTTTCTCTTCCTATTATACCTTCAATTTAATCCATCATAAATATTTTTTCCTATTTTTTCACACACTTTCTTTCTTCAATAAATTTAATGTGTTATTTTCTCTCATAACAAAAAATTGTTATAGATACTCTCCCTCTCTCAACTAAATTATTTTTTATTTTGCACACACTCTATCTCTCTTCCCCGTAACAAATTTAATGAGTCTTCTACTCTTCTTCTTTATTAACAATCATATGGTCTTTTATTTTTTTTCCATAAGAAATTTTGCATTTGATATTTTTAATAATGTTAATGATCTTATTTATAACATTTAAACTCTTCATGAAACCAATATTATAGGTACAAAATTTTGTTTCATTGAAGTTTTTATTTGCACATGACCAAAAAAAACAATTTGTTTTAAGAAAAAAAAACTTGAATTTTTCAAATGTACAAAATTTATTAGTTTTATTGAAAATGAGTAAGAGTGAATAAAGATATAATTGACAAAATGTACCCTTGATCTATCAAAACGACAGTTAAATAGAAAAACAAAATATGCACTCAAACGACACTTAAAAAGAAATAGATAGATTAATAACTAGAAGTGCCACCACACACCACTATGGTCTTCGTCGAGAGTTCGTTAGACCACCATTGTCAAAATACAACTTAGAAGATAAAATGAAATGAATTTGCATGAAATTGAGATTGAAGAATATGAGAGGGCAAATTCAACAACTACAAGAGCCAAACAATGCCCAACATGCCCTTTTGGAAGTACAACGAAGGAAATTCGATGATGGCAATTCAATTAGTGGTTCTTCATCAACTAGAAGCAAGTGTTCACATGGACACAAATTTAAAATGACTTATATCAAGGTAGACATTCGAGATTTCAAAGGAAAATACAACCAGATGAGTTTATGGATTGACATCAAACTGTTGAATGCATATTTGAGTACAAGGACATATCGGGGGAGAAAAAGGTAAAGATTAATATTGCAGTCAATCTAAACAAACATGGTTCAATTTAGTGGGAAAACCCTAAGGGGAAACTTAAGTTTGAAGGGAAAATAAAGATCACGATGTGGGACAAGAAGCGTTAGAAACTAACTCGTAAGTTCCTACCTCTTCAAAAAAAAAATCAAATGACTTTATCAAGAGAAAAATATACTAAAGAATTTGAGACATTGATGTTGAACTGCAATATTCAAGAAATAGAAAAGCTAAAAGTTGCTCGATATCTTGGAGGATTGAATAGTGAAATTTTTCACCTAGTACAACTCCGAGAATATTGGTTCTTGAATGATTTTATTCATTTGAAAGTTAGGGTTGAAAAACAATTTTCTGAAAATATTCATACCAGCTCCTTTTCCTCCAACACATTTTTTATCAATTCTCATAAAACACTAACCCACATACATGTTTCCTAATTCAAATCCCAACATAACACGATCAAAGAGAAATACCAAGACACATAAATGTTTCATGTGTCAATGGTATGGATACATAGCATTATGTTGTCTAAATCGTAAAACCATTTTCATCATTAAGGGAAATATACACAATGATTTTGAAGAAGAAAACAAATACGTTCATGAAGCGTTTGAAGAAAGGAGATGGGAGAACCATATAGGATGGAGAATATGTTCCTAATGGCGTTCATGAAATGTTTTAAAAGATGAGAAGGACGAGACATTATAGAACGAATAATATATTCCTAGCTAGCGACTTCAGTGAATCACTTGTAGTTAAAAGAAGCTTACACACAACAACAAATAAAGAAGAACCATGTCTAAAACACAATATATTCCACACTTTCAAAAACTTTCAAGGAAGGTTTGTGATATCATCAAAGATCATGGTAGCTATGAAAATGTCGTGCAAACTAAATTTTAGAAAAATTAAAGTTTCCGACAAGGAGAAGCCACATCCATACAAGCTACAATGGCTAAACAAGGATAATGAGGTGAAAGCATCTCAATGTTTCCTTGTCTCATTTTCCATTGGCACAAGGTACAAAGATAAGGCATGCATGGTGTGATGTTATTCCTATGGATGCTTGCCACCTTCTTCTTTGAAGGCCTTGGTAATATTATCGTCATGTCTTATATGACGGTCATACCAACGCATGCACTTTTGTGAAAGATGAGATTAAAATCAAGTTATATGTACTTTTGGTCACAAAGAAATCGTTCAAGGATACAACAAATTCATATGTGGATCTTCCGGTTCCCAAGCCACCTGAGAAAGATGTTAGTATTTATTTTCTTTTGGATTACTTTGGACTCAACAACTGCCGGATTCAAAAATGGTAGTCGTATACATATTTTAAAAACATATTCTCTCCGTTTCAAAATAAGTGTCGTTTTAGCCAATTGCACACAGATTAAAGAATAGAATGAAATAATCATTAGACATAACACTTTTACTAAACTGCTCTTACTTTATAAGAAAAAGACAAACTTAAAGTTGCATTGAAAATTGTATGAGAGAAAAGTTTAAGTATTTATTTAAGGTAAAGTTGGAAGAAAAAAATTAAAGTTATATTGGAAATGTAAAGTGACATTCATTTTGAAACAAATTTGTTTGACTAATGTGACACTCATTTTGAAACGGAGGAAGTATTAATTTCATCCTATCATCCTATGTCATAAGATCATAGATGTTGTCACAGGGACGAAGAAGAAAAATAAAACTTGAGGACGAGTATCTTTCAATCTAGTGAGAATAACCGATAATGATATGAAATTTATTGAAAATAGAAAATATTGTAGAATTTTCTAAAAATACACAAAATAAAGAAAGAAATAATAGTTAAGAGTCCTTAATATCTTTAAAATTTTCTAACTACATGAACTAGTTTTGTAATCAAGTTGCAACATTAAATACTTCTAGATCTTTCTTTGGAAAGTCTTACAAGAGATACAAATAGAGCTCATTAAGTGTTTTTGCCATTGCATTGAAGCGATAGCAAGTTTGTTCCAATTCTTTAGGAAAAAGATAGATGGACCACTCTTTTGGTACACCTCTTTGTACCACCGATGACATTCAATTTATTTTTTAATTTTTCTTGAGTTGGCAATGATTTGGAGTATTTTATATTTGTTTTTGACATGTGGCAGGTGGTATAAGAGTGGTATGCCACCTATGGGTGTCATTGCATCACGACTCAATTCTTTATCCAACTTTCCTTCTGATCTTTCCTTCTGATATGTCTCTTACCTATCCTAAATATCGTGTAGGCTATGTTTGGATGACAAGAGAATGTAAGAGGAAAGATGGGATGAGGAAAGAACGGGAATGGAAAGTGAAGGGATTGTTTTAGTTGTTTGGTTTAATAGAAAGTGGATTAGAAAATTGGAGGAAAGAAAGATCTATATTTTGTAATTGACATAAATACCCTTATATATAGACACACCCCTTCTTTTTTTTTTGGTTACATATACACACCCCTATAGAAACATATATATAAATATGTGTCGTGGAAAAAGAAAGTGTGTCAGGGTTCAATTGTACACCGTTAGGATTAGGATAGGAAAAAAATGGAACGACAAATTGAAATATAAAAATAGAGAAACAACAAAGAATGATAACATCTTGTCAAAAAAAAAACAAAGAATGGTAACATAAATAAAAAAAACAATAAAAGTAGGTGGTGTTTTAGACTTTTCAAAGAAAAGTTGTTGTTTCCCCAAAACCATCCTGCTCATATTGTTGTGGAAAGTTTTTTTGTGTGGGTCCCATTGAATTCTTTCTTTCCTTTGCCTTTTTAGAGTGTTCCAAACAAAAGAAATACTTTCTTTCCCACATATTTCTCTCCTCCTCACTTTCTTTCCTTAAAAACAAACACACCCGTAGTGATGACTCCATGTTTATGTTTTTGACATTATTTGATGTTCATGTTAATTAATTTATATAATTATAATTATGGCACTTAATTATAGGTTTAATGTTTCCACTTTGGATTAATTTATAGGGAAATTCTAGCTAGTGCTCCGGGACAATGTTTAAGGGTCTTAAATAATGTTTTTGTGAAAATATGTGTAATCATTGCATTGAAAATTGAAATATTTAACTTTTTTTAACAATAATTTCTTGATTTGCAATGCTTAAAGAGTGTCCCGAGTGCAATTGTCAGCAAAACTCTTACTTCCTCCGATTCTATTTATAAGAAACATTTGACTTTTTTGATTCATTGTATAAATGATGTATTTGGTCTATATTCTAGACAAGATACATCAATTACTCAATGAATCTAAAAAGTCAAATTTCTCTTATAAATATGACCGGAGGGAGTTTAATATTATAAGTAGAGCTTAGTTTCTAGGGACATTTTATTATGCAAACGCTGGATTTCATACCTTATATTTTCCACTTATTAAACATGAAGGGGTTAATTTCTAAACACTAAGTCGTTTGGAAAAAAAATTATAATACACAATGGTCGTCGAGATATTGATCGACTCTCATTGTTCTTTTACTCCTTTCCTAAAATATTTACGGTCCTAACTAAATGAAACATAAAGGATGTCAATTTGTACTCATAAGTGAGAATCCTTATTTTTATAGAATTGACAAAAATATATCTTCTAAGTACAACTCAGTTGATATTCGTAAAGTTAATATGTAGAGGTCTAAGTTTGGTATAGTGCGAGAAGTATGGTATAGTGCGAGTAGAGCCAATATGCTACACAACCAAAAAAATAAAAAAGAATTTTCAAAACAGACAAGTTTAGAGTTGATCTTAACAATCGTTAATTAGGCTTAGGGGTATTCATGACGTAGTTTGGATCGGTTTTGATGTAAAAAATTATTTGATCCAAAACAAAAATCACATACGTTTCTGTTTGATTTGAATGATTGTTTAAGTAGAAACGTATCTAATCCAAGTATACGTGGTTTAATCCAAAGGAGTAAATATTAAAATAAAAAAAAGGACAAACATGTAAAAGCACAGGAAAAGCTTTTCAATCCCAAAAACCCCTAACAAAACACCAAAAATATAGCAAGTGGTTTTCCAATAAGAAATGATATTTGAACAACCATTTTTTACAACTTTTGTGACAACTTTCTCTCTCATACTTACATTATTTTTTTACTTTCTTTCTCTATTGCTTTAGTTTTTATACCACTACCTCATTTCCTTCGTAAAATTTTGATTGTCATAAAAGTTGTCACATACATTGATCTTCAAATAACACAGTTTTTTCCAATTCTCCACCAAAAATATATCATTCTTAGCTGTGTACTAATACTAAACAGTGGGCCATGCACGTGTTTCTCCCTTCACTCGACAACATCATCATCATTCACTACTACTCACACTCTCTTTATAATCAAACCTTAACCCTCCCATTTTCTCATCACCATTCATTTTCTCTCTTCATTTTCATTGAGACATTCATCAAACACTTTCACCAAAATGGCCAAACTTGGAAAACTAACAAAGCTTAAGTCAGCTATCAAAAGATGGCCTTCATTAACCAAACTCAGCCGCAATAATAGCTCTTTATCATCCTCAACCAAGCATCATGAACATGAACAAGTGCTTCATGCTGTCTATGTCGGAAAGTCGCGACGACAATACCTCGTGAACTCCAATGTTGTTCAACACCCTGTGTTTCAGGAGCTGGTGGATAGATCTTCTTGTGATGATGGTGTTGTGGTGGTTTCTTGTGAAGTTGTTTTGTTTGAACATTTGTTGTGGATGCTTGAGAGTGTTGAAGGTGAGACACAATTGGGGTCCATGGATGAGCTGGTTGAGTTCTACAATTGTGGTGCATGTTAGATCATCAAATTGATGATGCTTTGCTAATACAACTTGCTAGCTATAGTGACTGACGTCAATTGTTTTGTTTTTTTCATGGTGATGAAAAAAAGGGTGAATTGGTCAATTGAGATTTATTAAATGTATTTAAATGGTTTGCCATTTATTTTAGTGAACATTAATTGTTTGAGTTAATTAACATGAATTTATTTCCATCGAGAAAGAAAAACTTGAATTAATGTGATATGCGTTTTTTTTTTTTTGACTGAATGTGCTACTATGAGTCATGTAACCTCTCAATTATTTTTTAATTTCAAAACCATTCCCATTGGTATTGTTAACGAATGCTCTCGGGCATTTTTTAAGGATTTCAAATTTAAAAAATATTTCTCAAAAAAATCAAATGGTACAAATTTTAAAGGATTGATTACACAAATTTTCGTAAAACTTGCTATTAAAGATGCTTAAAGAATGTTCCAGAGACATTCGTTAACATTTTCCATATTTTACTGGTCTAAATTTTCCGCATTATTCCTTTATGTTCTTACAACATCAAATTATCTTAATCCAGATTTAAAAGTGCCGTAAGTACATCACTCATATTTGATATGTGTAATTTCTGTCACTAGCTCTTTGAAACAAAACAAGAAAGAGGGTTTAAGATAAGTTTTTATGGGATCTAGCAACCAAAACAACTAGATTCGAACGATATTAAATCACAACTAGTGCAAGCAAGAGAATATATCGAATCCAACTATATATGTATAGGTGCTAACTTTTTTTTTTGTTCTTATGTTGCATATTTATGTATATATGTGCGTAATGGTTTAAAATTTCAAATGTATCTAGTCTAAAATTTGTATAAAACATTTGCTTTTTGAATCCTTTTACTTAATATATTGTTTTGGTACAAAAATCCTTTTACTTAATTTTGGTATGGATAGAGTATTATTTTGGCTAAACTGCACATTTTGCCCCTTAAAATTCAAAATGTTACGATTTTGGCCCCCTATTAAAAAAATAACAAAAGTGACCCCATGTTTAGGGAAATATACTCTTTTGACCCCTAATATAAGAGAAATATGATCTTTTGACCACTTATCTTCTCAAAAAGTTGCGATTATGGCCCCTGTTTTGGAACATGTGGCGTCTTCTCAGCAATTTTGGGACGAAAGGGGCCAAAATTGTCTTTTTTTTAATAGAGAGCCAAAATCGCAACATTTTAAAACTTAAGGGACGAAAAGTGCAATTTATAATATATTCATTAGAATTATGATTGAATCTGATTAACGTATGTAAGAAGAAAATTTGAACATGTGATGCCCGAGAATGTTGAGGGAATTAATGCGTATTACAGTGAAGATGTTATAATTAAGTGCTGGTTGCTTGTGGGCAAAGAGAGGATAATTACTCCTCACCAAATTGCTTCTATGCTTGTTAATGGCGAGGATGATTGATGTTTATGTTAGTAATTTATTTGTCATTGTAATTATGGTGCTGATCATAGCAATATGCTTTATTTTTGTTGACAAAATATACTCCATGTTTACTCCTTGTATTAATGTCTTGTGTTTATAATGGTCAAGAGCAATTAAACATTCACACTCATACCTTTCCTCAAACATCCACGAAACCATGGCTTCATGTACACACTAACACACAGTGACAAGGTTTGACAGATGGACAGTGGGACCATGGTAGACAAGTAATTTGGGGGCAACCTTACCTACCCTTTTTTTTTCTTAATAAATTGATGTATTTTTAAATGGGTCATGCCAAGAAGCTGGTATTTATTGAGAAAAATTAAATTCTAATATTATGTTAAATAAGTTGACACATTTTTTTATATTGAATTTCAATCTTTGCTACTTTAACATGTAGATTACTACCGATAAATTTATCTTTGTTTTTACAATTTCATTCTATAATACTTATGCAAAGAGTTCAATCAACAACAAAACTTCTTAAGATAAGACTCATCAAAATATATTTATTTTTTCTTTATATTTACCTCTCTGGTAAAGTTTTGGTTAGCCACCTTCACTACATGGAGGATTAGAAGTTTTCACGGTCCTCTTCGTTCTTAAATTGGAACGATTCTTGATCGCATTCGACAAATTGAAGAGAAAAAATGAATTGAATTTTGAAGCACGCATATTCATTTTTTACTGTTTGTGTTGAATCGATTTCAAGTCGTAAGGATAAATACAATCATAAACTTTTCACTTATATTGGAGGGAGTGTCTTATTGTTAGAGTTTCAAATGATTTTGAAGTATGATTAACAATTAACCACCTACCATAATGATCCCTCCTTATAAAAATGGAGTCTTTCATATTAATTGCATATAAAAATAAAAATAAAAGGATTGTAAAAAATGAGAGAGAGTAAAATAATGTTTTTTGTTCTAAATAGACTAACATTAAACTCATACATATTAAATGCTTGAGAAATTGCATATTCGAATATGCACTCTTGTATATCAAGTATCTACTTTTTGCTATCCAAGCACATACACATTAAAAAAATAAAAGGAGCCAAAAAGAGAATGAAACAATAACTATTTTATTTTATTCTATCCACATATGTCACCTTCCAAAAGTTTTCATTGCATAAATATTGACGATGAAGATAAAGCTTAACTAAACCATTAATCGATATTGTCCACAAGATCTGATACATCCAATTGGATCGATGAAAGAGAGTGATGGTTTGACCCTACATTTTGTCGATCATCAAGGATATTTGACCATAACTTAAGAATAAGACTTGGATCAGTCTTGGAATTGTCTTGTTCAATTGTACTATTTCAAAATCCAATATATTCTTATATATGTCTATGAATATGAACATGTGATTAACAACAAACGAGGAGATCTTACTCTAGAGAATGAGCTAATGCACGCAAGCATAAGTGTTTTTAATGCTACATTGAAGAAGATCTATCCCGAAATTAAAGGATCTAACCCAATTTTGTGCTTTCAAATCTTTTGTTAGTACGTGCTAGTATAGTAGTTTTTTTCTATAAGCAAAACTTATTAATGTAAACAAAGTTGTTTGGGCTCCGGTGGCAAGAAGCTCTTTCCAAGGACGTATCTGGGGAATACCAGGTTCGATTTCCAAAGGGAACAACACTTGATCAGTGCGCATGCATCTACGCATGAGCTGGATTAGTCGTCCACCATTAGTGGGTCGGAAACCGGTGCGAAAGCCAAAAAAAGAAATTTATTAATGTGATGTGTTAGTATAATAAGTGAATCCATGATCTTCTTATACCTCTAATCTCTATATATGTTCCCCCTGTAAACCACTAAACGTAAAAAAGAATTTTATTAATGATGTAAGAAGTCCCTTGAGTACAAAAAAACTTTCAAATGTGACCCTACAAATTTTAATGAAAAAAGAAAAATTATATTTTATTCAATTTTACTAAAAATTGTAAGAGTATGTCAAAAAACTATTATTGAGTTTTAAGTGTGAGTGATTAAGTTCCACGCATATGGATGTGTAAAATATTTGGTATATAAAAAAGGTGATTAACGTACTTAATGTCTTAAGGTTTTGGATTCAGATGTAGGGCCGCCTTCTCTTGTGGTCATGGAGTATTGATTCGTTGTTTCACACATTCCCCCCGTCTCCCCAACAAGTGGTTCCTAGCTATGTTGGACCGTGTTATAGAGGTGAAAGGTCACACTTATGGTGAGATTGTTGTGTTTCAAGTGTGAGTTGTTAAGTCTCACATCATCTATGAATAGGTAAAATGTTAGATATATAGGAGAGATGACTCATGTATCTAATACATTAAAGTGTTTTATGAAGATGTAGTGTTTCCCTCTCTTATGGTCATAAAACATTGGTTTGTTGTTGCTTCCAGCCTACTTGAACTCTCTAACATATATGCACCCACAAATTACAAGGAAGACATTAGCAACAATGATAATCGATTCCTAAATTAAATAAATTCACCATTGATAATCAACAGATCCAGCTAGACCAAAAGTCCTCGGCTGCATGTCTCAAGAGCTAATTTATTCTTTACGAGTAGTTTTTTTACTGACATTTATTCCTCATGGACCTACTATTAAATGTATAGGACCAAGAATATTCAATAGTAGACCAAACCAAAACATACAACCCACCAGCCACTTATTGTTATCAATCCATGATAACGATTTCAGTGAACTTTAATCAGTTCACAACTGTAAGTGCCGCCAAGCAGGCTAGTCTGTCTTAGTACTACGTACCATTTGTTCTTTTTTGCAGTGCTTTTTCATTGAGTAAATCATTTATCATTTTCCATATATGTATGGTACATACTGGGGGCATCACCCACCGTTTCATACTTCTCTCCCCAGGGTTTTTATTTAAATTACATAAAAGGCAAAATGGGGTTATTGCAATTTACAAATCCGTGGGCAAAATGTTGCTCAAAATTATGCTCACAATTTGAATGGTGATTTCCGTTGCCTCTAATAAAAGGGTGATTATATATAAGGACGGAGGGAGTAGTAAATATTATAACGTTACACATCAACACTTTTTGCAACTTTGAATGATGCTCACAATTTTAAATTTCAATTTGATAGTTAATCTTTCAATTACATTTCACTCTATAGATAGTACTATATATATTTTTTCCTTAAAAAAAAAAGGGTACTATATATATGTTTATAATCTACTAAATTTGTGGTAGTTGGCTAGTCTCCGACTTTGAGCCCACAGCATCGAAGGGTCATGTTAAGTGACTCACAATTGATAAAATTTAGTGAGTCAGATTTGAGCTTATTACTAGCTAGTTGTGTATGAATTGATAGGAAGTGGGATCAGTAGACCATACTACAATATACTACTTGTAGATATCGTCGTAACTATATATTTGTTGATTGTTGATATATATGACTTTATTTGAGATTAGCTAGGATATGTCAAATCATGATTATTTATCATATCAGCATGTATCTTGTCTAAGTACGTAATATTTTGTTTGTATATATAATAATGTACATCACTACGTAAAAGAAAATGTTGGAAGAGTACAAGTTGCTAGCTAGCTGTTTCTTCATAAAGATAGAAACAAATCTATGAGAGAATATTGTCTCTAACGCTTTTTGGGGTCTATTTATATCTGAAAATGCTTTCTATTTAAGAAATAATAAGATTTATTTTATTTTATTTTTTGCATTTTCATTGTTTTATGAAGACAATTGTTCAATTTAAAAGTCTATTATCTTTTTATTAACAAGTAAAATTAACACAAATTCTAAAATATAAAATAAAAATATTTTTTCAAAGCAAACGAGTCATTATTTGTCTTTCAACTTATTCCAATACTAATTGTAAATTGAGGCCTTATCTCTTGTTTAATTATCTATAAGAAAATGCTTAATTGATTACCTACTAGCAAAAAATTGCATGTTCAAGTGCATGTACGTCAATGTTATAGGGCCGTAGGACCGGAGAAAGAATCTTAATTATGCATCTTCGTTCATTTTAGTTATATCTGTAATTTTCTTGTGTTTACTTTTTTTGAATAAATCAATAATTTGAGTATATGTTCAATACACAAGAAAGTTTTATCTTGTTTGAAAGTTGAGTTTAAGGATAGTTTATAATTACTCAATCTTTTCAATCTATTGAGGATGTATTTTTTTTTGTCACGTATTGAGGATGTATTTTTTTTTTGTCACGTATTGAGGATGTATTTCAACTAAAAACAAAACCGTAAGGTTTTTTTCTAGATTATCTTTAAAAAAAATGGTGGGTAATTTACCCACCAACCAATGAAAATGAGTAATTTATTGGTGAGGTCAAGATAGTTTATGAATACCACTTAAAAATATGAATGTTTATTGGCTGAAGTAAATTACTCATCATTCTTTCATGGGTACCCCAATAGTCACCAAACCGTAAACGTTTGCATAAAATCTCAAGCGGTTAATACATTAGAACAACAGTGCAGAAAACTTGTCATAATAGTCTCTAAAGTATTTGTTTCTCTTCTATTTTGTTCTTAAAATATATTAAAAAAATCTATAAAGTAAATCCATTATTTAGTTTTTAACATCGATGGTAGATTCTTGTACAAAAAAAAAACTGATGGTAGATTAATTCTTGGAGAGGTATGTCTATGTCTAGAGAATGCAAAGAAGTCATGATTAAATTTGTACTTCAATTTATAGCCTCTTATATGGTGGCATCTATCTCGTTCCATCTTCGATTAATGATGAGATAGTAAAAATGATTAATCAAGATTTGAAGACTTGGAATTGGGACTCTAGTGATAAGTACATTGTCAAGTCTGGCTAGAAGCTTTAGTGTAAAAATAGATTGAAACTTCAAGCCCTAGGAGTTCAATGGCTCATAGATTTCCCTTTATGCGAGGATGGGGACGGTTCTTTATGAGGATATTGATGAAATATTTGTTAATGTTCATTCTATCATGAACCTTTCTGCATGTGAGGCTGAATACAAGAGAAACAGTGCAGTTAATGTAGACAGATGCAATCTCTGATCACTATTATAAATAAAAATTTACATTTTAGAATCATTCAATTAATGATGTATATGATATTTATTATAGATCACATACATCATTTAATAAATGAATCATATAGCCCGCGGAAGAAGTAAGCATGTTGAAACTAAATATCAATTTGGGTTAATAGGTCTTTACCCCCTGTAATATAAGTCATTTTTTGTTTTCCCCCCTGTAAAATATTTTTTTTGATTTACCCCCTGTAAAATATTTTTGTTTTGAATTACCCTCCTAATAGGCCAAACAAAAACCAATTTTATTTTTTTTTTCAAAAAATTTT
>Ga0315915_1001702_pt1 | contig 27029 bp, 7 predicted proteins | sample MpolbnodulesMG_FD_207738 | JGI IMG/M metagenome (GOLD analysis project Ga0315915, IMG submission 207738) | Medicago polymorpha root nodule microbial communities from Los Angeles, California, United States - branched nodules | ecosystem: Host-associated > Plants > Roots > Nodule | place: USA...
AGTCGTTCTACAAGATTCATTTTCTTTATCTTCGTATTAACTATTCCCCAAAATTACTTATAGAGTGATTATAGATATTTTTAGCGTGTATTCTCTTTGAATTCAAAGGATGTCAATGTCGATATTCCCCTCATGATTACATTACTTGTATGGTTCAGATCAATCATCAAGTAGTTAAATCGCTTTGAAAGAACAAGAGGCTTGGATCAGAGGAACAAGACGTAATTGATGCTTGACGAAATTGGCCATAAAAAAAAAAGTTAATATAAAATTAACGATGTTAATGTGAAGAGAAGTGTGTGTATTTGATCATTTGATAAGAACTTAAGGAACATTTGTGTAATTGTAGTGTCATTTCAATAAACATTAGAGATGGTGAGGGTAATTTTCCATTTTTTCTAAAAAAAACCACTCCCTCCGTTTCAAAATGAGTGTTGCTTTAGCCAAAAAAAATTGTTTCAAAATGAATGTCACTTTACATTTCCAATACAACTTTAATTTTTTTCTTCCAACTTTACCCTCTCCAACTTTTCTCTCACACAATTTTCAATGCAACTTTAAGTTTGTCTTTTTCTTATAAAGTAATGGCAGTTTAGTAAAAGTGTTATGTTTAATGATTATTTCATTTCATTCTTTAATCGGTATACAATTGGCTAAAACAACACTTATTTTGAAACGGAGGGAGTAACTATTAACAAAGAATGATGTTCTTTAAAAAAAAAAAAGGGAAATGATGTTATTACTTTTTTTAAGAAAACTACCGCCTTATTCTTGTTCACTTGAGAAAACAAAGACAGAACATTCCTAACGTTAAAGGTCGTCTAATCTATGCCATGCTTTCATGTTATCTTGCCTTTTTCTGAAGTTTTTGAATTAGATCGATAAGCTAAACGTATGGATTGCAGTGCTTTTAATCGTAAAAGATTTATCGTAAAAAAACAGAATAATACTTTAAGGAGTTGGAGAAGCATATGTCATATGTGCCCACTAGACAAAGGAAATGAACTTGTTGTTAGTTCGATCTAATCATATTGCATCATAGTCTCATACATATAGATTGCTCACTAAAAATAAAAACCAATCTTATAAACGTTTGTGTGTATACATCAGAAAATAATAATATATATATAAGGGTTATGTTAACTTGTGTCCTTACGGAGTTTAAAATGAAAATTAAAAATAAATTTTATATTAAAAGTATAACTTTTGCAACTTTTAAGATATTGAATGCACGAGTTTCAATAAAAATCTTCTATTTTGGTTTTTTAACTTATGTCCCAAAGGCATATGTTAACATTTCCTGCATACAAATATAACTAGCTATTTGAGTAAATAATTCTTTTTACGGTGTTATCAAATTCAAATGTGCCTTAAAAAAACATTCAAACTCAAATGTGAAGTGTAAAAGGGTTCCAAATACGAGATTAATTTTAAATTTACTTTTTTTAAAAAAAATATTTACAGTGTTAACTATTCATAAGTCATGTAATACCCTTATAATTTACCGAAATATACAATATTTTTCTATTTAGAGTGTATATCAATTAAAGCATTTCAATATGATTATATTATTTTTTTTAAAAAAACAAAATAAAATATATTACCAAACCGCATAAGTCTTTCGGCACCATATGTGCGACTTAAAAAGAGTTACACAATTAACATTACAAGGATAAAAACCAATGAGGTAAGTTACAATAGTTAAGCAAGGAATAAAGTTAAGCCTCCAATAATGAAAATCAAAATGGAATGTAACATATATCGATTTTAACCACACAAAAAAAACCAAAACATAAATTTTTCACCTCGATAATGTAAGTGTTCCTCCTTATGATGAAAGATGCGCTTATTTCTCTTTTTTCATATTACCCACCAACTGAGAGTCAAATAATATTAAAAGACGATATGTAATAATTAAAATATTATATTGGGTTTTGGACATTAATTCATAGAGTTGATAAAAGAGAACTAAAGAATTTTTGCAACTGCGTTATAATGTATAAATAATTACGTTTTACCAAATGTAATAATGGTAAAAATAATAGATTAATAAATTTCTCTTTTACTTGGTGTACGATAGGATAGCTATTCTTTCATAATAACATCTATGTTTTCACTTTTTGTACATTGATCGAAGATAAAGATACCTGAAAAAAATTAACAAAGATCAAATTAATGTGTCGGAAATTTTTGAATACTCCTTAAAATTAACATATGAAACAAGAATGAGAGGTTGAAAGAAGGGCTTTAGACCTTGACTATGCTTTTCTTACTTAACAAGATCTAGTAAGAACATATCTTTAGCTAAAGGCATGCCCCCAAATGCTGACACACGAAATTCCATTTTTTCACATACAAAAAGAAAAGAGAGATCAAGCCACAAAAGATTGTTTTTAGAGTTTTCATATATTTGAAAAAAACTGTCAAAATAAAATATTCTATTGAGAAAAACTCAAATTTCACATAGAATAAATAAAGATATACAGAGTTTAATATAAATTTATAATTAAGAGTGACTTCTTCACAGTACAATTAGTTTTGTAAAAATAAATTGATTAGGTCCAATATAAAAACTTAATATAGTAACAGAGTTTGTCAATAGAGTTATCCATTATTTATTTTCTCACACCAAACCTAATAAATAGTATTATGCTTGAAGAGGTGTATTAGAAAAACACAAATCCCTTACAAAATAAAGATAAAACATTAAATAAATTTATATAGAATAACATCATCTTGCAAGTGACCAGTTTTGTAAATATAAGGTACATTCAATATAAAAATCTATTTGCTCGGTTGTTTTATGTGTTATAACTTTAAGTTCAATATATTTTAGTCCATGCAAATATCTCATGGTTTGCTTTTAGCCCTTGTAATATATTTTCCTTTAGCCCTTGTAGTATTTTGATTTTGATAAAATGTATTAATAATTGAAATGGTCACTTGTAATTGTAAAATAAATATTATAATGATCAAGTCTAAAATGATCAAATTTTGTGGGAAAAAAAAAACGAACTAAAAACAAAAGTTTGCAATGACTAAAAAAAGTAACAGAAACTACATACAAGCATAATATTTTTACAGAGACAAAAAATATATCAACTATATAATGTACAATGGTGTTATTTATTGCATCAATAATTCTCACATCATTGTGTTGTGGTCAGTGTGGTTTGAGGTGAGTTAAAGTCTCACATTGTTTGAAAAAGTAAAGATTATATATTTTATAAGTGAAATTACCCATAAAATGAATGTTTTAAAGTTTTGGATTAAGATGTGGTATTTAACTAACTTGTGTTGTTTCTCTTAGTCTAATGTGGATGATTTATTAGGCTCTCCTCGTGACCAAACTGTGGTAGCAGAGTCAATGGTTCGACAACGTTCAACCGACTCCTTGTGTCGAAAGTCTTCATGACAAGGTGCTTTCATTTGAGGGGGAGCATGATGTTTGGAAAAGTGTGAGATTGTTGTGGCAGGTGTGAGATGAGTTAGAAGTTTCACATGTTTTGAAAAACGGAGGTTAAACATTCGATAAGTGAGAGAACCAATAAATTATATGTCATATTTTATAATAAAACCTTTAAGATAAATAAATAAAAAATCAAATTTGTTGAGTTTAAGAGTTGAAACAAAGACATGTAAGATATGAGGCATTCTTTCTAACGAACTAAGCTAGAGAAACATTTACAATTAGATTATCATATTACATATATTTATAACAAAATTGAAATTTTTTAAGTCTTTTTTTTGCCAAAATTTTGAGGCCTAAGACCATCTCCATTGGGAGGGTCTTAACTATTTAAGACCTAGTACCTATTAGGTACTCCAATGGGAAGAATCTTTTTCAGGGTCTTATAAGACCCGGGGTCTTGCTTAAGACCCCCACTTTTAAGCGGAACCCGCACTCTTTTAATATTAAAAAATTAAAATATAATGATATAAAGTTATTGATAGTTGATTAGTGAGTCCTATTTAAGAACTTTGTGTGAGATATGGGTTGAAGTGATTGAGTGTTATTAGGTACTACTATTAAAAAATTATAAATGAGTGATGTGTACACGTGAGACCCATCTAAGAACTCAAAAAGGGGTGTCTCCATCATGGATGTTCTATAGCTCTAGTTTGAGTTGCTTTTCCCTCAGGCTAACCCTATTTTTGGTTAAGAACCCATTTATATCGTTGGTCTTGTCTAATGTGAATGTCTAATGTGAATGATAATTAGAAACCCCTGACATATTGGATATAATGAGATAGAATAAACTTACTGATTTAATAGCATAAAACAAACTTACATAGTACAAAACTAACACATGCAAATTAGACAAAGGCCTTGGCACATATTTAAACCATAATTATATCACTGTTACTCTATTGCAAGCATTCTTTGCTTAAAGAGAGGTTAGTCCTTGGAATAAAGCCAAGAACCTAAAAAAAGGAGTACTGGGTTAAAGTTAAAGCACACAAATGACAAATCCATCACTTGGCCACACCAACACAGCACCAAAGCACAAAAATTTGCAGCCTATATTCATTCTGACAACCGACAATAGCCAGTAACACACACTCCCTTGCCCAAAAAGGTCCCTCCCATACGAATGTTTAGTCACTGGTCATAGCCGGTAGTCAGTGCTCTTCTGTTTACTTACCGTACAAATTACTCAAAACCAAAACACTTGTTGATGAGACTATACTATTGTGTGTGTTGGGTTTTGGTCACACATTCACTGTTGTAGTCAGGGAAAAGAAAATAACATATATAGTAACAGAATGATGGTACACAAAAACATTAGTACATTATTCCATCAAAAATATATGAATATTACATTATTATTACGTACGTTACATGCATTCATACATGATGTATCAACTGAGCCAAAGGGACTTTTGCTTCATGTGAGAACCTTTCTATATATATATAGTTGTAGCATAGTATTTGTTTCTTTTGATAAAATTGAAAGATATTCCTTTAATTGAATTTCAATTTCAGTTTTGGTTTGGATTTTTGTGAATCAATACCTTACTTAGTACCACTTCAATTCACTCGTGCAATTTGATTGGACCATACATAAGGTACTAAATATAACATACCTAGTTACTTTAATTTTATTTTTTTATTTAAAATTTTACCTTTTAGATTGCAAGTGGAATACGCATGTAAAATTCACTGACTGAAGAAAGCAAAGTTTGGTGAATTGTGGTTCAGCGAATAAGAGCAGGCATATTGGAGCATGTTTTTGATGCAATGTCTTATTTGAGCAGACTTCTTCCAAACAGTGCAGGTACTTTTCTCTATTCGAATATGCCTTTTTTGGATTACATGGGAGGGTCACGTTTGGCTTTGGGAATATTAATTACACTGATATACTTGAGTATTGAAGCATATTATTGGCGGGAAACTCATCACAATGAAAATAGAAAAATCATGAAAAAAGTTAACAAAAAGATACACGGCCGATATTACATGCTCGTTTTGTAAGGTTGAATTAGATCTAACCTAAAATTTAATATACATAAAAGCCTCCCAATTTATGTGAAGATTGAGTGTATATATAATCTTTTTTCAAGGAGATAATTAAGTGTGTAACTTTTTTTTTTTTTAAGGAAATTGTATAATCATTTGCCTGGTAAATATAATCTTCATAAAAAAGGTATTTTATTGGCGGATCACAACATATATTCTATGAATGTCCAGCTATGAATGTTAATTTCGATGAGTTAGTTGGATCTTGCAAGTGTTTTGTCGAATGAAGTGGTGGCTCATGCTCATGAGTTTTGTGAGTTGATATTGGTTGGTAGTTCAAAACGAAAGATGTTTATAATTATTTTTAAGGAAGGAAAAAGATGTTTATAATTGTTGATTAAAAAATGTTTCAACCCAACAAATGAATTTGATAGATCAATCTAGAATTCCAGTTTTATCCGGGTTCTTAGTTGATTGGTTTAAAGCAACAAACACGTAGTTGTGAATTGAACAAATGTATAGATTTTGAATAATGTACAAAAGGAGGAAAAAACGTAAAGAAAAAACAAAGGCACATGTGTGCAAAAAGCTAAAATATAGTAAGAGTCTTATCCTCTGACGGTGAATGTGTTTCTATTAGGAACAGTTTCATCGAACAAAAATGAACTCATTTGCACGAAGTTTGACCTAACAATATAAAGATAAATAATAAACAATAACTCCAAAGTTGCACGAATGTCATGTGTCTTCTAACTTTTAAGAAACTTCCTCTTCAAGTTCTTATGTGAATTTGAATATTTGACGCTGAAGAATCAGTAACTGTTTGCCTTAAACGACTTCTTGAACACTCTTTATAAGACAGTTTTCAAAGGTTGTATTATTTGAACTTGTTTCGAGTGATTCTGGCATTTATTCTAAAGAATCTAACTATATATGATTCATATTCCAAATATTACAATAATAGTAGTAATAAAATATTCATATTTAGTTAAGTAAATCAGCCCTGGTAGGTCTAAAATAATTTTTTATGGCATAGTCTGATTTTTTTAGTTAAATAGACTTCTAAAAAGTTTTGGTCTTCGCTATATAAAAAAAGCTTAGCATAACCTTGATCCACGTCATTCAATCTTGCCTATTAGATACCCATAATTATCGGTATGTGAAAATATTTTGTTAATTTTAAAAAAATTATAATGTTTCTTACCTTTTTCTAAACAAAAACGAATATGGAGTTTAAAGATAAAAGTACTAGGTAGAGTCACGTAAATCTACATATATTTGGAAAGTAATAATGTTATCTCTTTGCGAATATGTGTTTATACTCCTTGTCTGACCTTTTGCAATTCAAATTTTAAAACAAGACCAAAGAGAAATGACTCATCATGATCTTGCTCCTCAAACTGCAAGAATTAATCTTTTGGTTGATCATTCCTTTAAAACTTTAAAATTGAAGGCTAATTTTCTCTTTCTGTGAAACAAAGTTAGTCAAGTTAGCAAGTATAAAAAAAGTGAAATGTTAGCCATCAACGTTTCGAAGTATGAATTGGAAAAGCACTAAATACTCGAGCACGATCAATCGAATAAGCTAGCTTCATGCATGTGGTTTTAAATGGCAAAGAAATTTGTGGCATCGATGAAGACAGTTATAAACTTTTAAGAAAAGGATTGTGAAAAGTACATAACTTAACAAGTTAGAATAATGTGATCATCATATTAATCACCTAGGCATTGTTTATTTAAAGTAATATATACTAGCTAGATTAGCACGGCTTGCTTGTTGCATATGCAATCCTCTTAAAATTCAAACACAAGATTGCGTAAAAAAAAAAGATGTAACACAATGTTTTTTTTATGCATATTGGTCTTCTATTAAGCAAAATATATTTTTGGGATTTTCCAAAAAAAAAAAAAAATATTGGATGAGAAAAAAGCAAAAACACATCAAAGTTAATGCTTTTAAGGATGAACTAGAATATGTTTTGTACGGGTTGTCTCTACAACTCTACAATATTGCTTTTTTTGGATTGTGATGGTTAAATTGAAATCGTGTATTGTTAATCTCTTGGAAGAAAAACATGTTCTTAATATTTTGGTGATACAAGTCTTACTGAGAAACTATTTAGATAAATATTATGTTATTTTAACGATAATTTTTGGACAACTTATGAGACAATTAAAGATATACAAAAAAATGTATATTGACACAAAAATCAAAGCAATAAAGAAATAAAAAGAATAGAATGAAGCGTGAGAAAGAAAATTGATCCGAAAATTGACAAAAAATAGATGTAGAAAGATCATTTCTCTTATATAAACAATTAAACCAAAGACCTAAAGGTGAGGAAAAACACAAGAAGGAGATTGAATTTAGTTGGTTTTTTCAAAAACATTTCCAAGTGTTTATCAAAAACAGTTCATAGTCTGTTCAAAAGCAGAGTTCTTTTCAGAATCTGAAACAGAGTATGCAGCGAAATTAAGTTAAACACAAAGAGAGAGGAGGAGAAAGAGACGACACAAGCAAATTATACCGGTTTCTCTCACAAATCCGAGAGTAGTCCAATCCCCTTACACTTTCAAGGGATTTTTCACTATAATCACACAAGATTAATTACAATTTGCTCAGATTGCAATTTGCTCAAACACACATTAAAAAACTTATTTTACTCAAACACACAAGTAAGAGACTTCTACAATCAGAGTTAAACAAATAAATAAGATTGTGTTTACACTTGATATACAATTCGAGGTGTAAGAAAATTAGTGTTCATATGACTTTTGAGTACTTAAGAAATTTTAAGATTGAAAGTTTGTAAGAATTGTGTGCGTTGTATAATTTGACAGAGTAAGAGCACCTGTAAATGATAGAAGTCTTCTTCTTTTTCTTCAACTACTCAGGTCCTTATATATGAGAGAATGAGAGAGCCATTGTTGAAGAAGGGTCAACGCTAGTCATTAAAAAGCTTGATCAGAGTCCAGACAGACAATCTGTGACGAAATCATACGGCTATGCCAGGGCGAGCAGTGCTGCTGCTCGGCAGTCACCCGCCGGCAGGAAGGGAAGGAAATCTTCAACATTAAAATGTTTCCTCAAATGGATAATGTCGTTGAGTAGTCATTCAAAAATCTTTTTCTTCTAATAGAATGATTTGTTACATTCTCTTTGTCCTTGAAAGTTTTGGTTAGACCATGTCTTGTGATTTTTATTCTCTTATATCGAGAGAAGTTTTTTATGTTAAAAATCGAGGTGTCATATATGTATGTATGTATGTATGTATGTATGTATCTGTTTTTCTTCTTTATTGTATTATTGTTATTCCAGTTAATTTTGTTTGGTGATTTTTATGAATGTTTCAGAAGAAAGAAATAATTTAATGTGTGTACTATTTGTTGAACGTTGATCTCATAAATCGACGTCATAGCTTAGATTTTCTTTTAATAATTACTTTGTGGTGAATGATGGAAGCCAATACAAGTCCTATGGTGACTTTGAATCAGATAAAACTCAATACCATGCAGAAAGAAAATACGGAGGATGTGGTTTACGTGAAGAATTTTCACTAACATGTGTTCACGACAAAGAAGTTGAATGATTAGACTATTTATGAGATGGGTGTGGATACATTCTTTAAGTGGAATGATAAGAATGTTTTGAACAACATTAGTAAAAAGAAACATACTAAAATATTGGAATAAGCTCAAACGGTTATACACGGAGATGTAGTGGCGGTTCTTTCTAGGGATCCATTGGAGCCATGATAACCCCCATTAAAAAATGTATAAAAATTTATAGAGAAAATGATCAAAATACGTCAATATTTATAGAAAAAGGGACCAAAATCTCTCTAATAGCACCCCCTAGTCTCTCTCATCCATCCTTCAAAAAGTTTTTGACATTTTATCGACTCTTTGTAATATGGAAATTGCTATGTATAGCGAAAACAATTTCCCGAATTTATCCCGAAGCGTGTTTTTTAACTGATCACATCCACTACCTACCTGATAGCCACAAAATCCGGAAATAAAGTGGGACCAAGATTTTGTTGCTCTGAGTCTTTTTTAACTACAATAAGCCTTCGTGGAATCTCGTGAAAATTGAATTCGCTTGATATAACATCACTCTTGTAATATTTGTGCTTATTATAATTGTTAATAATTATTATTTGCATTAAAAAAATTGGTTGGTATTTTTCGCTCCTTCCAATATTTTTGGCAAAATCCACCAAGAATTAGTAGATCATCATATAAATACTTATCAAAGAGATCAGCCATAAAAGTTCTTGTTTTGTTTTTTTCTTCAAATTAAATGGAAAAAGCAAAGAATTTGAATCCAAAATGTACTCATTTTTATACATACATAAAAACATATCCAATTTTGCTATAAATGATCATAAATATTATTAATTTAATTTTCCTTATTATCATGCCATATTGTTGCAAAAAGTACTCAATTATGATTATGAATATTCCTCCAATAATATTTCATCCATCAATTAACAAATGACATGCAACCCAACCATAACCTAGTCATCAATCATAACACAAAATAATCCCAAATCTCAACCGTGTAATTTTTCCCATTGCATCAACCCAAACACGTGGGTCCCTTATGTCTTCTACGCACTCGACCATTGTTTCCGCTCACTCGCTGTATGTAATAACAAACAAAATGACAAAACCCAAATTCCTTCAAAAACATTTTCCGTTAAAATTAACGTTTCACACTCACACCGTTAATTCACCTCTCTCATAGTATAAATACAACAACCTCAAATTTCTCTTTCTCTCTTCTTCTGTGTTCCTCCAAATTTTCGGACGCATTCACTCCCAATCCTCGTACCCGATTTTCTCGCCAATATCTCGTTCAACCGATATTTTCATTTCTCTTCCTCACTCTCACTCACAAAATATCGTTTCTTCTTCTTCTTCATTCCTTCTACTTAGCTCAATAATCACGTTCAAGAAGCGATTTGCTTATCTCTGAATATTTCTTCTATGTTTGGAGATGGAGAAATGAAAAGCTGAAAAGAAAAAATAATACGAAAATCGATTCATTGAGGAGGTGTTCACATAAGGTGAGTTTTTATTTTTCAATTAATGAATATCTTGTTTTGTGTGTTTTCTTCTTTATTTTGATTTGTTTGTGTCATTCTATGATCCACTAACACTTTGAATCAAAAGTTTGTCTGATGTCCAAACGTGTTAGACATGTAATGTGTCAGTGTTATATCTGATGTCTGTGTTTTATAAATGTCATGGCGACGTGTTAGTGCTATATCTGGTGTCTGTTCTTTATAAGTGTCATACAACGTGTCAGTGTTATATCTGGTGTTTGTGTTTTATTTTTGTTCATATATTTCAATTTGATGACATTATTGTTATTGAAATGATGAAACGGTAATGATTTGAAAAGAAAAATGGAGACAAATGAACGTGATTTTATTGTAATGTAGAAAACGTACTAGTAGCTGGATTTGAGTTTTGTTGTTGAATGACTGAGTAATGAGAGAGACAAAACAGTTGAGGATAGCTTGTTAAGTCGTTTTCGAATAATTAATACTAATTAATTTCACTTTTCAGACTACTAATAAAGCTAAATCATTAATTATTATGATTTTTATAATTAATGTTAATCAATGCCACAAATCACTTTTTACCTTCTTCTGATTCTGATTCTATTACTAACTGCTGTCTGCTGCATTCATTCTCTCTTTCATTCTTCTTCACCTTCCGACAAACACTGATTCAAAACCAGTATTGTTGTTTTTCTCAAATCCCAAAAATACTCTCTCTCTCCAGCTCATTGATTTGATTTTGAGTCGCATTTTGCATTGCATTGGGGGTCGTGCTTCATGTGTTTTTAATTAAAGTAGATAAAGTGAGAATCAGAGGAATTAGATTAATTTTTCTTTTTCACAAAAAAAGAGTTTAGTGTTTTTTTAATCTAGTTTGTTTTACTTTGGCTTTTTAATGTTTTTTTAGGGGAAGTTTTGTTTTGTCTCTATTTTATTTTAGGGTCATGTTAACTTGTGTCCTTAAACACATGTTAAGCAATCCAAAAAAAGCAACTTTGGATTGAAAAACATAATATCTAACATTTAAGAAGTTGAATGCACGATTTTTGATACATGTATTTCTATAATAAGTTCCTTAACATGGGCCTTTGAGGACACAAGTTAGCATTTACCTTTATTTTAAGATCTTAATGTGATATTCATTATGTTTTGAGTGAATATTCAATCGGGTCGTTCATAATTTTCTCGCGTTTAAATTTGATCTCAACGAAAAATAAACTCAAATTAATCTTATACATTTTCATTTTGAGGATAAATTAGTTTCTATTCCTCACTAAATTTTGTCCAAATGAAAAATAAACGAATTTGTCTTCAGAGTGAAAATGTCAAAGACTAATTTAAGTTTGTTTTTTGTCATGACTAAATTGAACTCTGAAAAATCTGTGAAGGATTAAATTAGGTTTGTATTCATATATTTATTTTTCATTTGGATTGAAATGAATTGAAAGTGTGTTAGAAACTTCGGTTTGGACACGCTTTGGTTCTTTTTTAGTTTTAGTTCTTTTTAATTTTTGTTCTTTTTTTATTTTATTCGAATTTGTGTGTGTGATAAAGCAAAGCATATAGTAGTACTTTGGTCATTCATTCATTCCTTGCCCCTCCCATATTGTTTGTGTTCTTTTCTTTCACTGCTTTTAATTAAGTAGTATAGGCCCATTGTTTCCTTCTTTTGAGATTTTTGAGATCACTTTTGATCTTGCTCTAATCCCGAGCTAGCTTCCCTTCATTTTTGCTTTTTCATCTTTCTCTTTTGCCCCATATTTTATTCATCCATAGGACCATTTTGTTTCCTCTTTTTGTTTTATGGCCATTTTGCATTTTAAATCTTGTTAGTACATTTTGTTGTTACACTAGTTGGATCCTAACTAACTATTGTTATGTGTGCTAGTACGTATATTTAGTTGACACAAACTAGCATTTCTAGAACTGTGTCACTGTTTCATTCATTCAATGCAATAAGTGATTGCCTTTACCTACCCATTAACAATTTTGCTCTTTATTGTGTTTTTAGTACCTTTGTCTACTCATACATAAAAACCAATGCACATGTGATTATTTATTGTTCCAATTCTAATATAGTAGTATATAGATGGTTGATTTGTTTTGTTGTTGTGGTTGTGTTATTTGTAGGAAGAAAGTAATTAAGTAAAAGGAGGAGTGAAGAAAAGAAAAGAAAGATGTTTACATGCATAGCTTGTACGAAAACAGATGAGAGGGATGAAGATGGGCGTGAGAGTGGCACGCCTAGTACTAAAGAAGCCGTCAAAAGCCTCACCACTCAGGTCCCAATTCTCTCTCTCTCTCTCTACATTTTGCATATTGGTGAAAACATACAAATCTTAACCCTATTTGGCTGCCAAATGATGGGACCATTTTGCAATTTCAGTTATTTTTGTGTTTTTATAAGTTGGTAGCTTCATGAACATTGGTATATAGGGCCGCCGAATTCATCATTTCTTCATACGTATAGTAATTTTATTGTGTATGCTTATTCATTTATTGCATAATATTTATTCTAAAAATATAGTTTAAAAGAAATGCATTATAGTTTAAACCAATTTTACAAATAATTCCAATAAAAATCCATCATTTTCGGATGTCAACCAACTTCTTTTTTGTGGCTATTGGCATATGTATCAACACATATGCTCAAATAAACATATAAAGATGGGGAATATGGTGACTTGGGTTCGAACTTGTGACTCTACATAAAATGTATCATTATGTTGTAACAATGATAATAGATGTCAGCCAACTCTTGTAACTTCATTTTTAAACAAATAAAATGAAGTAACAAAATGAAAGATTGTCATTGGATGTCAGTGTAAAACTATGAATCTTTTAAAATATTTTTATTTTATTATTAATCTTTTTAAAATATATTTTTTGTTCAATTTTTTTGTAATTTTTAGTTTGATTAAATAATAAGAAGAAACATTTAAAAAAAATAAAAAACAAACCAAGTACTTGTGGGGTCCCTTATGCTGTTAGGTGATTGTGATATGTTTATGAAAGCATGCGGTATTGCCATTTTGCTGACCTTAGGTGACATCCCTGGTCGTTGTTACCAACCAATCAGTCCTTTTCTAATCCCTTATTTTTTGTACTTTTGAGTTACTACAAATAATCATCAATTAGGCAAATCCTTTAACCACTTTAAAATATGCAAATATAAACAAATATTATTATACTATAGACTATAGTATACGATTCCACTCATGTTTTTGTTTACTTTTTAGTATCTTCTCATATTTTACTAATTAAAAGCATAATAGTACTAGCTAAAAGCTATCATGAAAACATATTACTTCCAATAATCTTGATTTATTATTCACTAATTACCCAATATCTTGATTTGGTTTCCCATGTTTTTTGTTTAAATTGAAAAGAAAAAAGCAAAATGTCTTAGTCAAATATTCTAATGAGTTCCATATTCAGCAGCAGTAGTGGGAACATATTGTTCAATATTCGTAAATTGAGTTGATGTTAAGAAAAGATTCCTAACACACAGAAGGGTCTGCCATATTCTCATCCTTAGTGTGGCCCATCCTTGAATTTTTGTCGATACAATGTTTTTCTAAAGTTTTCTATTATTACCAATGTTAAAATAAAGCCAAAAATTTAAACAAGTTTTGACCAATCTTCTGTTGTTTTAACAGCAGTAAAGTATATAGACATTGCTTAATGTTTTTTGCTTTTAAACAACTAAATTTAATTCTGTCTTATTAACTGCTTATGTGTATAAACCTTTATTTTCATGATCTTCATTCTTCCTTGTAAGCCAATGTACATGCACTTTTAAGCTAGATAGTGAAAACTCAATTCTTTAAGCACATTACCGCTAATTTTGGCGAAGTTTTGACAAAAGCTACAATTTAAAACTTCAACAAAATTATAGTACAACTATTATTTCGTTAAAACTCAATGTAATTTCAAACATGTACTAGGAATATAAGAATCTTAAATTAACTGGTTAGAAATCAATGAAATTTCTTCAATCTGGACATACTTGCCACTAAGGGTAACATAGTTGATTGTAGCATATATGTAAGTTTATTATATATATTGGCCTTCCACATTCATGATTATGTTTTATGTAGACATCCACTTGTATACTCAATTCATAAACATTCTTCTCCTGTCCAGTCCAGCTGTAAAGGCATTCTTTGAAAATGACCTATGCCTGAAACCTTAGAATTCATTGAGAGTCTTCCAAATTTACTTTAAATTATACTTCAGAACTTTCAGACATGGTTTCCCCTTCTCTTCTCCTAGTGCTCCATATTTCAGAAACATAGCACTTCTGCTGTTATAGTCTCTCAATATGTGTGACAAATGCTACCGACATTATTTACTAACTTTCTACTATTTTCCAAATGGAATTGGCATGATTTAGTGGAATCCATGTGAATTTTATTATTCATAGAGAAAGTATTGAAAAGAGAGTCTTAGCTTGTGTTTGTTATCGCTTTTCATAATGTTCGTATAGCCTACCAACTTCTAAAATTTCTTGCTTCGTAAAGTCACCAGATATTTCTCTAGGGATGCAAGAATGGTCACTCTATCGTGTTACCAAACATAGGCTTAAAGAATGTGTTGTTAGTGTTTATTTAATCATGAATTATTGTATGTAGAGTGTATCTCTAAATTATATAAAATTGATTAATCAAGAAGAGTTTTTTTAAGCAAAAAGTGTTTTCTTGGTTAAGTTCCAATAAGTAAAAACATGTTTTCTTAATCGTGAAGAATTTAAATAGATTATTTTGTATTTGTTTCTTCTAGAAAGTATAGACACATGGGTCTCTATCTATCCTTTTTTTATCATCTAATCTAATAAATCATTGTCTTAGGCTACATATTAAAGATAAAGTATGCACAGGTGGATCTACATCGTTAGAAGAAAAGGAAGATGTCACTCTAGACCTAGTATTTTTATTTGTGAAACCTTTGTCACATTGTTAAGATATAGAAACATTATTTTAAGTTGTCCCCACTCCCCACTTTATAGGTATGCTAATAATAGGTGCTAGTGCTCATAATCCACTTGGACAAATTATAGACTGCTAACTATGCCTTAATTCTAATTTTATGCTATTTAATTTGTTCTCAGAAGAAGGCTTAATTCCGATTAATTTATTTCATTCTTTAAACTTAAATTATCAAAACTTCTAATTTATGAGTCACAGACACTCTTGGAACTAGGCGTGTCTATGTGTTAGACACATGTCGCTGTTCTACATTTTTTATATTAATAACGTCGACGTGTCTGTATCGTTTCTTATGTCCGTGTCAGTGTTTCATAGCTTCTAATGTATTGATGTTATTAAATGTTATTTTTTGATATGCAGATAAAGGACATGGCACTGAAGTTTTCAGGTGCTTACAAGCAATGCAAACCCTGCACAGGAGGATCAAGTAGCTACAACAAGAAAGGACATAGACCATATCCAGACTTTGACACAATCTCAGAAGGGGTACCATACCCTTATATTGGAGGTGCAAGCTCAAGTTCAACCCCTGCATGGGACTTCACTACCTCTAACTACCCTGGTCCAAGATATGCCGGAGACCGCACCCCTAGAGGACGCGACTCTGCATCAGTCTGCGATGTTGTGTTAGAGGATGATGATGAACCTAAGGAATGGATGGCACAGGTTGAACCGGGGGTTCATATTACCTTTGTGTCTCTTCCTAATGGTGGAAATGATCTCAAGAGAATTCGCTTCAGGTATCGTTAATTAACAACCGATAACTTTAATTTTAATTTTCTTATCGTTCCACTCTAATGTCCCTTCCCCCAAACCAGTTAACAACAGATTGGAAAAATGTGCTTAAACTATTCTGATACTAGTTGTAGCTTGTTTTTAGAAATTATTTAGGAAGCTTAGTTAAAAATACTAAAAACGACATATGGAGACATACTATAAGCTATTTTCATAAGTTCTCAAAAATAGTTTCATAAACACACATGCCATAGGATAAAAATATATGGGATTTTTTAGTAGTTGAAAATGTAATAATTATCATGTAGGAGCAAAGACTGACTATACTTAGCATTTGAATTTGAAGCCGTGAGATGTTCAATAAATGGCAAGCTCAAAAATGGTGGGGAGAGAATTATGACAGAATCATGGAACTTTACAATGTCCAAAGATTCAATCGACAAGCTCTCAACACTCCTTCAAGGTCTGAAGCCGATGAGGTAATAGTCTTACATTTTCTCAATCTCGCCAACATTATGTTTTCCGAATCTTAAATACATTGTAAATCATGTTTTTTTCTTTCTTTTAAGGTATTATGATCAAAGACATTTTGTTATAATTTGTCGACAAGTTATGATTTGTCGACCATGCAAATTTTTGTTACATTGGCGATGTATACACATTAAATCCTATTTATTTATATAAAACACTAAGATTACGACCTTAAGCTTTTTTGCCACAAAACAATGTTGAATTCTAGATTCACGTGTATACTTTATTTTTGTTTGAACAGCAAAGAGATTCTACTTACTCAAGATTGACATCAGCAATGGAAAGTCCTATGGCATCAGTTAAGGATTGGACACCAAGGAGTCACTACAAACCCTCCGGAGCGTTCGATCAAGGTGGTGGCAACCACTTTCAAGCAGGTTCATCTATGGAACCATCAAGGGCAACCACCTCATCTAGGGATGAACCTTCAATTAGCAATGCAAGTGAAATGGAGTCAGAATGGGTAGAACAGGATGAGCCTGGAGTTTACATTACAATCAGACAGTTAGCTGATGGTACTAGGGAGCTTAGACGTGTCAGATTCAGGTACTATAATGCATCCTCCAAAAACAAGTTCCTTACTGATTTTAGTCCTGTTTGGATAAACAGGTTAATTAAGCACTTATAAGTTATTTCTTTTACAGTTTTCATACAACTTATAGGTGGATAAGTTCAAATAAATTGTGTTTTTATAAGCTATTTAACAATCACAAGTGTCTGTCGATGGATAAGTTCAAATAAATCATTCCAAACATGCCCTTAAAATGATCCTAATTCCTAGGAACATATTTTTATATAGGCTGCATATTTTTTGCATGATATCAAATTTATTGAAAGAATATCATAATTATCTATTAGACTTATCTATTAGAGTGAAATCAAAATCTCCAATATTTGAACTTTAGATAATGTTTGGATTGATGAACTCTTTCTCAATTCATGTCTGCAGCCGGGAAAGATTTGGGGAGGTAAATGCGAAAACATGGTGGGAAGATAACAGAGAAAGAATTCAAGCTCAATACCTTTGAAGTCTATTATCCTAACAAAAAGTGGATGTCCTAAACTTGTGTAATCCAAAATTTTGTTTCTTAAAGATTGTCGGTATGACTCCGTATTATGAAGCAATTTAGATCGCTTATAGCCCAACATTGTCCCTCGGACAAAATCTCAGTTGTTGGATTAATCTAACTGCCAGAGCAGCCGAATTATAGAGCGGGGTACTATAGAGAAAAGTTGGAGACTTTACACCATCTGGTGTTAAATTAACAGTCACATGATAGTGCAAATCAGGGATTTATTTGTGGTGACCCCATTTTTGTCAAGGATCAGTTACCATTGGATTGAGAAGTCTAATCTTTTATTACATATCCATTTTTTTTATTCTCATTTTCATGCTTTCCTTGTATAAGGGATGTTTTCTGCTGTTACATTAATTTATTACTATTTGTTTATTTTTTTCTCCAAGCGGAACTTTGATTTATATATGTTTGCCTTCTTTAGATTAACTTCGTTTTGTCCTAAATTATAGTGAGACATCATAGTACTCAAAGAAAAACTCTATTTGACATTTATCCATCCTTGATTCTAGGCTCCCCAAGGAGCAGCATTTTCCAAAGTGATAACCCCAAGAATGATTGATTGGTGTTTACATATATATAGCAAAAAAGGGCAACGTTAGTACGAAGAAGAAAAAAAAACACTTTTAAATCCTCTTCAAAGATCATGGCCTGACAAGTGACAAGAAGCGCTGCGATTACGAACATTAAACATTCAATCGTTGACATAAATATGTTGTAACGTATGTTTCGTTTCATAATTCAATTATGTTATTTCAGTTGTTTCACTTTAATGTGGCTTGCCGATATGGCATCACAGAGATCATTACGGTAGGATGGTTTATAGCACGACAAATTCTTAGTAAAAGACAAATGAATGACTTTGATTGGTGTCAACTCAACATGAATAACTCTACCCACCTTTTTGTTGATCACCTTATACCACATGCATGCATGAATTGCAATATACAAAACGAAGTTTCTTACTCAATCCAAGTTTCTGAAAGTATCCTTGAACATAAGGAGTTATTCTGAATTTCATTCCCCATGCGTTAATTGAATGGTTTATTACTCAATCCAAATTTCTGAAAGTATCCTAGCTTGTATTGCTGATGAGATTGCTATTAAAACGAAGTTAATTTGCAATGAATCAGATTTAAGTATTTTATCAACGAATCTATTGAAAAAAAATTAGTTAAAAAACTTGGTGAAAAAATTAATTTGCATTTAGGCCTATTTCAAGTACGTATTCTAATTTCCATAGTTTGCTGAGTTAAATTGATTTCATAGACTGCTGAATTTAATTGATATGGCAGACCTAGTCATTAATTTTGCCAGCAAATTTGGTCAATGGATCACTTGATCAAATCAATGAGCAACTCGTTGAATGTATATTAAAAACTTTGTGAAAATCCAAAACTTGAATATCTCATACTTGGAAAGAAAGAAAAAGTTATTTACTTGAATAATTTGAACTTCATCGCGACACAAGCTCTGAAGTGTGGTGAAGATGATGCAGGTTGAACCATTGCACGCGCACTTCAATCATACTGGTGGCTGAAAGCGAACCGTCCTAACTTTACTTTTTCCTACCATTTGTGGTGGTTGAACCCTTTACCTTGTTTTGGTATTTATCTGTAATGGGTGGCTACTACCGGTTACCCCACTCACTGTTATACCACACTTTACTATATCATGGTCAATAGGTATTGTGTTATCACAAATTGTTGAATATTCCATAATATTGAAATGCATTGAAGATTAAAAAGCAACTGCATAACTGTGTAACAGGATTTGGTGTACCATGTCATACTATACAAAGATAAAACATCATTGAAGATTAAAAAGCAACAGCATAACTGCCTAACAGGATTTGGTGTATCATGTCATACTATACCAAGATATATGATAAAACATTTAACGGTAACCAAAGCAGGAATAGTATGTTAGATTTCACCAAAGCCATCGGGACAGGTGCAAACAGACATATTCTTGAAATATTTGTACTCAACATTCAAAATGTAGACCATCAAAGAATTTCCGAAGCAAGCAAATACTTGTCATCTCATCCAGCAACTTTTTTTGTGAAAGTTCTTCCAGTTGGAATCGGGTGGGAGGACCTGAGCAGGATGTTTCCAGATTCAGAAGTCCAGTTAACTCCGGCCTTCATTGGAGGTGGACGGGTTTGACCCAATGACTGTCTTCGAGTAGCAATTGACATGTTGGCCAACTTGTTGGCTGTTTCTGAAACACCACGAGCAGTTCGGCCCTTGTTTATAGAAGCTGCAATCAAAAAACTTAAACATTGAGCTCATTTTCAAAGCATAGAAGCAACTATCTAACACGGCAGTGAGAAGTTGCATAACTGCTTCATGAACTTTTGTTCAAAATATTTATCTTGAACGAAGAACAACCACTTGAAATGATTATGCATGACAATTGGCTTAAATTGACTGAATGACTACTAGGATCATTATAAGCATTCATGTATTTTTATTGCATTCCCCCACAAATACATTTAGATTCCTTTAATTTAATTTTCCCACATTTTTCAGTAACGGCAATAAAAGTAAATATACAATAATAATTAACCATCAACATAAGTGCTTACTCGGACTGTCTTTTCCTGGAGGTCGATATTTTGATGGTTGAGTAGTCTTCACTGTTTTCTTATTTTTAGTTCCATCCTTCAGAAGAATCAGAAAAACAATATTAGCATGACCGAATTTAAGAAAACCAGTTTATAAAGAACAAAGATCTTGAGTTGTGTTTAAATGCCATGTGCCAAATAGGTCACTAATTCAAAAGCAGTATGAGGTGAGTACAGGAGTAGAGAAAACAGGGAACAAATCATCACCTCATTTGCCATATCCAGTTTCCTTTGCACACCTGTAATAGAAATGAATGAGAACCGTGTTATATACAGTCAACAAGAGAAACAAAGCATGACACAACACAAAAAGGACTATTTTTTGTATTTATATATATAGTCAAAACACGAAAAACCTCAGCTTTATTCATTGTTTCCATCAGTTATAAATAAGCGGTTTAAATAATGCATTGATATGCACATTTTCCAGTTTAAACACCAGCCGTTTTTTCTAACAGGTTGAAAAATATAACTACAAACTACAAATGCCAGAGTAAAAATAAAAAAGCATTCATGCATTTAACCTATAAATGGTTGAAACAGATAAGATCACCTGGAGCTAAAGCAGGATGTAATTTGTTGGAAGAAAAATTAGTGGTCAGTTTCGAATTAGACAATCCACCAGAATATCTCTTGACCCCTTGCCGATCTACCGATCCCCTTACTCCAGCTGCAAAAATAAGAAAGAGAAACAATTAAGAGTTTAGTATTACTAATTTACTGTTAGTATCCCCTTCAATTGAACCATAGCATGTCCTTAGCTAGCATGCAATATACATGAAATTACATACCAGATGGAGGAGTTCTTGTTACTACTTTGGTGCGAAGCGATGGAGGAATGTAAAAGCAACTCTACAGATTATTTTAAATAAAGTCAGAACCCAGCTTACAGAAAGCAAGATATAGTTTTGCATAGAAAAAATATAAATAATTTTTTAAAAATTAATTGAAAGTATGAATTAGTTCAAAGGAAACCTTGAAGAAAGGATGTTGAAGGGCCTCTGCTGCAGAAGGTCTATTGCAGGGATCCCATGAACAAAGCAACTACATTTATAGAATGGAAAGAACATAAGACAAAAAACACAGCACTCTATTAGTTGAAAAACTATGCAATGAATCATAACTACTTACTTTGATAAGGTTGATTGCATCATCGCTTCTGGATGGTATCAGTACAGAGAGATCTGCAGTAGCTACCTGTAGAAATAGATACATGGCATACAATAATTGGCTGAAGACAATACCGATTATGGTATTATTTATTTATCACATCTAGACCCATCTTAATATACATTTTTTTTCGGTCAAGATCTAAATATACATTTAGAAATATTATTTATGCATAGCACATTAATAATATTGTAATGTGCTAGGTGTGACTTGTGCTAGTTGATAAATAATATTATAGTATACCCATCTTTACACTATTTATTCATACCAAGGTATTTAGCTAGTTTATAAATAAATACATGGCATGTGTGCTAACTTATTTATCAAGCTTAATAACATTAGATTAGTAGAATGCTTAAATTGCCACACATGTCACACCTAGAACATTAATTATAAACAAGTGCCCCTAAAGCTGAAAACTGGAAACAGCAGCCACATTCTTGTTACCTAACTTCCTCTTATGACAGAAAAGAAGTCTATTGACTCAGTGTACGAGGTGAATGAGCAGCTACTTGATGAAAAGAGAAACCCTCCACTAGAGCAAAAGAAGCTTCTGATACTCCATTTAACAATAAGTTCAAATTAAGAGAACTAACCTGTGGAAACTGATAGTTGATATCCCTAGCAAGTTTGAGTCCATCAGCCCAAGATTCAGCGGTTGGACTACCTATCACACTGCAAATTTTGTAGATCTCATCTGCTTCACTGCATGTACGACCATAATGGAATAGGTTTATTTCCAACCCACTTGAAAATATACTGTGCAGTATACTAATTACAAATTTCAACCAAATATTTGTGAAACTTGGAGTCAAATGTGTGAAGATTAGTAACATTTTTAAGAGTAGATTGAGATGCCATATAAATTTGTGAATTCCCTAAAAAATATTTATTTCCTTTATCCAAATAAAAAATACCATTGTCTGGGAAGCTGTAGAAGCAGAGAGAAAGAGATAGAACATTATACCTGGTACCCGGAAATAGAGGCCGGAGTGTGAACAATTCAGCCATAATAGCACCCATAGCCCACATGTCTGGAAGATAAAAACAAATAAATTGTTAGTATGGTACTCATCATCATCACTATAAGTAATGCCATAATCAAGATCATAATTTTTTATGAGCAATTATTCATTATCAGACACTTACCAACTTTGGAACTATAAAGGGAAGACTGAAGCAGGACTTCAGGAGCACGATACCTGACCATGGGTCATTATACATGTCATTAATATACATCACACGGTGCATTATACATCTATAAAATAATGATGAATTCAAGTTAAAGACACATACCACCGTGTGGAGACATACTCAGTATAGGGTGGTTGTGAGCTGATCTCTCGCACTAGGCCGAAATCAGAAACTTTAATAATATCCTTGGTGACTAACAAGTTTTCTGCAAAAAACCATACCTTGAATCAAACAGAAAAACTTTGTAGCACAGCAACATAGATTACAACACACCAAGCACCTAGTCTATATTTTCTCATGATACGAAAATTCAATTAATCAGCAAGCCAAAACTACATTAAAAAAAATAAAATTGAAAATATGAGGAGTTGATGATACATTGATAGAACAAAGTGCTAATAGTATACACCTTACATGTTATATAAAGTATAATTATAAATACAATTTTGTTACCATTCTATCATACATACTCTGCCAAAACTACAAAAATTCATGAAACAGTACCAGGCTTTAGATCACGATGGAAGTATCCACGTTGGTGCATGTATGCAAGACCTTGAAAAACTTGAAAACACAAATTTCTAACTTCATCATCAGAAAACAGCTTTTCCCTTTTTTTCATAAGTTGGTAGAGGTTGCATTCCTGCATCATCCAAAATTGACCTAAAACAGTTAGTATTAGACTTCAAAACAGCCACCAGTATGCCATAAAATCCAGTCACTCACCATGTACTCAAAAACAAGGTACAGAATGTCACTTTCTCGAATAACTTCCTTCAGCTTCACGACATTTGAGTGATTCATTTTTCGTAATGACTGTCATAAGGGAAATTAGAGAATAATTATATGCAGAAGCATGAACCATAAAATAGGTCGTAGGAAAGAATAGCAAGTTGTGACACCTTGACTTCTCTCAGGTTTACACACTCCTCCCAAGAGTAATATTTCTTCTTCATTTTCTTGATAGCAACCTGTAATTTTATGACAAATTAGAATGAAACACACGGTCCAACTTCACAAGGAACACCAATATTCTTCCCATTAAAGAATACTTACAACTTCACCGCTTTGCTTATTAATGGCTCTCCAGACAATCCCAAATGTTCCATCACCAATTTCCTTAATTAATTTGTACCTTTGTTTGCAAAAGAAAGAAACGATAAAGGTATTCATTCAACAATAAAATTTTAAATGTCAATTTCTGTAAAAGATAATCACCTTTCCATTGTTCCAACCGAACCCAAAGCAGCTCTTTATTCAAAAGATAGGTAGTATTTAACTCTATTAGACAATGCTGAGGAGTATAAAATATTACAGATATCTGCTGGTCCAGCAAATTGCCAATTTCCAGGGTCAATTTTTTGTCGTGGCAAAAATTGGCAAAAGGCAGAAACTTTAATAGAAGGGCTGCACAGCCTTATTGATTAATACTTTAATAGACCCGTGGCTTTGTAATGGTAGAAGGACGTAGGATGTAGAAATGAATAATTACTGGAGATCATAATTGCAATTCCTAGGTCTAACCAAAATGATTGACCAAAGCTACAAGATAAACTCTAGCTAAAATCACTGTAACCCAACACTTCAGAACTTCAATAATAATAGCCACTTCTACATAGGCGTTATTAAGAAATTTCAGGTAAAAGATGTTTTCTCATCAGCAAAACCCATCAGGATAACAAGACAATTATTAAAAACTATAATCTGCACTGTTTCAATGCAATTGCTTATCCAACACTAAAGATACAGGCAGTATCCTATCAGACGCCAGTTTATCTACTTCATTCCTGTAGAAGAAAGAAAAGGTTGAGTTATCTTTAAGTAAACTAAAGCAGATGAAGGTGATATCGAAGTGCCACATAATAGATCTCTTACCCCAGAAGTGGATTGTTCAGATGTTTCAACTGGATGTTGGGTCAGCAATGCACTGTCAGAGGAACACTTGTCAAGAAACAAATCTCTTTAAAGGTTTCTTTCAAAGAAGAATAGATTCTTACTTGTACACTTTCCCTAAAGATGCAGCACTTCTCTCAGAAAAAACAAGCATCACACACACTGTGCTGATCATTAAAGGAGAACACACAACTAAGTGCAATTAACAAAGGAAACCGGAATAAATTCTCCAAGGATGAGGAATCGCCAGTTGAGCATTTTTTGTAATGAAAACAAACAATACTGGTGGCAGCTGGACCAGAAAAGAACTCCATCCATGTTTCATAAAATAAATCAGGAAGCTTAAGATTCAAATGCAGATCAACCTGCAATAAGATAACACAAGCAAACCCTAGATTGGATTAATAATTTTATGCCATACACATGGTCAGCCTAAATAGATATCTAAACAAAACATAGGAAAGACAACAAATCAAATAGATGCCAATGCTCTTAGATCATCAAAATTAAAACAGTATGAAGCATCAACAACCAACTAAAATTCATTCAATCAACACTTAATAATGGTGGTGTCTAGGGTGACGGTTCAATTAAGTCCCTCAACAATGAACCATAAAAAATATACTGTTGGGTTTAGTTAATGTCCCGGCTTTATTGAGAGAATAAAAATAAGAGCATCTAAACATGTTTACACACAATACTGCTCCTATCTCTTCAAATTTAATGGTCAAATTTTAACAAGTTCCAGATTTTTCACTATGGCTCAATGATTGAAATTTAATTGTAAATCGCTTAATAGGAAGGCAGTGATGGGCAAAACAAAAAGGAAGAACCAATGTGAAATCTCAATTTAACCTTCAACCAAAACACAAGCACGTCCCCAATTTGCTACTAAAAATAAAATAGAACAACTAAAATCTGAGGAGTTAAGTTATAGGCTTTCTATTGCTATTGCTAGTTAAGTAGAACAACTTAATCTAGAGTGAAAGATTAAACCAATGTTATAGGCTTGCTATTGCTAGTTAAGTAGTTAGTTGTTAGTTAAGTTGTTGTTGGTTAGTTAATTAGTTAGTCCATGGGTTAGTTAGTAGGTGTGTTAAGAGATAGTTAGGCCAAATAAATTATGCTGCCTGTAAATAGAGAGGAGTGATAAGAGACGAGAGGATATTGTCATTTGTATACACTTTGGGCCTTTTGGCATTGGGAGAGTGTAGAGTCTCTCCAATACTCTAGGGCTTTGTTTGGGAGTTTGGAGGGGAGGGGAAGGAAAGGCTTTGGAGGGTTGGAAATATAGGGGGAAATTGCAAAATCTTTCACATTTTTTGAAAAAATAACTTTTTAGAGAATGAAAAATTAATGCTTATAATTAATATATTTTTAACTTTAAGAATATTATAAATAGATAGATTAAATTTGAAGAATTCATGTAAACCCTCTAAAACTCCCCAAAACCCTCCTCTAATACAATTTTTTAGTTCCCCAAATGAGAAGGATTTTGTAATATGAAGAAAAATAAACCCCTCAATTTCAAAGCCTTCCTATCTCAATGTCATATATTTCTTCCACTTGCTTCTTCTGTTTTTTCCAAATCCCTCCCTCCCTTCCCCTCCAAACTTGCAAACAAAACCTAGAAGTTCTACTGTAAATTTGGGATTTTCCCTATTTCTTCTAGTAATACTAGTTCGTCTCTATCACAATGTCACGCCAAGAAATGGAAACATGCACTGAGAAACATAGCCATGCATATTGGACCAAATACTCGAAAACTAATTCTAAAGAAAGCATAAAATTTTCTAAAAAAATGTATTCAGCGAAAGATCTGAAAAGCCCAGAATCATTAAATAGTCGTATGTACCTAAATTGATTTTCTTTTATCTTTTGAAATCATACTGCTGAATTCCTAATCCCATTTTCATTCCTACATATTTTCATTTCTTAAAATTACATTAAGAAATTATAATCATTTTGGAGCTTACCCTATAAGCTACCATGCAATGGGGGACATAATTGAGACCTTATTCTAGAAGCTACCATGGTCATAATTTAATTTGGTTTTCCAAAATCGATATTAACAAGAGAGGCGTAAAAAGCAGGTTAGAGGCATTCCAATGATAAATCAATAAAAAGTGTGGCGCGAAAGCTAAACTGAACCTACCAATTCATAAATCACAAAACGATAACCGTTCCTCGATCCAAAGAAAAAGGCAAATTACATTGTAGTGTTTAAATTCCAAAATTTGAAGGATCTGAGAGAGAATTGAATCCAAAGAGAGAGAGAGA